>Ga0209153_1000213_pt1 | contig 31192 bp, 23 predicted proteins | sample GraSoiAngelo_120_FD_185877 | JGI IMG/M metagenome (GOLD analysis project Ga0209153, IMG submission 185877) | Grasslands soil microbial communities from the Angelo Coastal Reserve, California, USA - 14_0919_09_20cm (SPAdes) (version 2) | ecosystem: Environmental > Terrestrial > Soil > Grasslands ... | reverse complement strand
TGAACAGTCCGGCCGCAGCACCGCTAACGGAAAGCACCAGGCTCTCCGTTAGCAACTGACGCACTATTATAAGCGCCAGCGCGACGCTCCCAGCGTAAGCCGAGTAGCGATCTCGCTCCGTCGCTTTGCACCTCGCGCAAGCAGGAGGTTGCCTAGGTTGGCGCACGCGATGACCAGAGCGACTACCGCCATCGCAATCAGAAGCAGCATCACGTCCAAGTTTCGCAGCCAATTATCGGAGGTACCATTTGCCATGGGACGCGCCAGGAAAGATCGCGGCACAACCGATCGCCCGCTGTTTTCGTCTGACCTCGGGGGCAGGATTCTGTATATTTCTGGAGTCAGAACTTGCAGTCCCGCATGGACTTGGCTAAGGCTTGCTCCCGGCTTTAATCTGCCAACGAAGCTCAGTATCGAGCCGTAGGGATCGTCGAACGACGGGGTTTGACGTCCGTAGAGCAGCTGGTAATCCTTGTATGTCCTTTCCGCCTCGAATGGCATGAAGATCTCAGCCATGGAGCCAATATCCAAGCCGAAAAAAGAACGCGGTGCGACTCCGACGATTTGGAACTCGTTGCCGTTCAGCAGGATCGTCCGGCCAAGTATATTCCTCGACTGGCTATACAAGCGACGCCACAATCTGTAGCCAAGCACGCACACAGGCGGAGCACCAGGCTGGTCATCGGAAGGTTGGAGGATCCTTCCAAGAACGGCCGGTACGCCAAGGGCTCGGAAGTAACTTCCCGAGACGTACAAGCCGGATACTTCCTGTTGTTGGTTAGCGGGTCCGACGTTAAAAGCGGTATCGAAGTAGTTGTAAGCGAAAATGTCCGAGAAAATATCTTGGCGGTCTCGAAAGAGTTTCCACTGCGGGTAGGAATGCAGGTTTACTTCGTCAGCCCGCGCGACCTCGACCAACTGCTCCGGCCGCTCGACGGGCAGCGGCCGGAGCGCCAGCGCATAAATCACAGAAAAAATTGCGATCGTCGCGCCGATTCCCAGAGCGAGGGACAAAACTGCCATCGCGGTCAGCCCAAGGCTGCGTCTCATCATCCGACGCGAAGTGAATATCCTCCGCTATCGACTGAAATAGACGCATCAGCAAACAGCCCACCTCCAAAACAACTCAGAGAGAAAATTCCCGAGTCTTGCGTAGTATACGATTTCCGCTAGATTCCCGGACCGCATGTTCCACTCCCGAACTAGGTCAGAACTAGGTCCGGCAGGCGGGCAACCGGGGGGGCGGTCGTAGTAATCTGAAAGAGTTATGCGAATACGGGTGGGTTCAAGGCGTACAGTGGTCTCGAGTTCAGGAGTGGGAATTCTGTGGGCAGCGTGTCTGGTTGTGTGGATGTTGGTTGGCGCGGCGGCGCGGGCGCAGGAGCCCGAGGAAATCGACCTTTTCGCCAAGCAGCGGATTCTGCCGGCGATTGGTCCCGGGCTGCGCGCGGTGCGGCAGGGCGCGGACGGGCGGCTGTACGTATTAGCTTCGCCGTCACCGGGGCTGGTGGTCGTCGATACGAAAGGAAAGCAGCTCCTGTCCATCAGCGAAGACCCCACGGCTACCGGGAACGCGGCCGCTAGCCACAGCTTGATTAGCTTCGGGGACGACTGCGACGTGGACGCCGACCGGGGCGCAAATCTCATTCGCGTATTTTCTTCAAACGGCAACCCGCTGCGTTCGTTTCCCGTGAAGGACCCTATCTCCGTGGCCGTCCTGCCGGAAGAGGAGGTCGCGGTCGCGACGCTGCGGGAACCACACTTGGTGATTGTCTACGACAAGAACGGCAAAGAGGTGCGGGAGTTTGGCGACCCGGAGCCCATTGCCGAGCGCGCCGACCTGAATCGCTTCCTGAACATCGGGCGACTGGGGACGGATCGGCAGGGCCACCTTTATTACGCATTTGAGTACTTGCCCGAGCCGACGGTGCGGGAGTACGACCGGCTCGGCTATGCGGGTCAGGATATCCAATATACGGCGCTCGACGCGATGCCGACGGCGGTCGGGGTGCGCAAAGAAATCGAGCGGCAAGAGCAGAAGGCCAAGGAGCCGTCTTTCAGGCGGGTGCTGACGGCATTGGGAGTGGTTCAACCGACCGGGGAAATCTGGATGGCGCTGAACAACAACCTGCTGCACTTCGACAAAGCGGGGAACTGGCGCGTGACGTACAAGATTTATACGCCGGAAGGGGCGCGCCTGGAGGCCAACACGATTCTCGTCCAGAAAGGCCAGTTGATTATCGGAAGCGATCCCCTGGGACTCTACCTATTCGAACGGCCGGACAAAGAAAAGACGAAGTGAGCAAGTTTTCCTCAGGCCGGGCATTAGGGCCCCTGTGCAAAATTCCTTGGCGGCGGGAAATTCTTGTGGAAAATGTCATGAAAAATGGAGGGCCCGCGCGAATACTGGGCGAAGAAACGCCTGTGGAAAAGTTGTGCAGGGCGTGTGCAACACGCCCAAGGCCTTCGCACACTTTTCGCTTGCTCGGGGCGGGTCAATCGGAGACAATCCCGCGCGGTCAGGAGATGCGGCAGCGGGTAGGCCGCCGATCGACACAAATCCTAACAGGTCGCGCCCGGATCGAGGGGGGCATAGCATGTCCGGGGCGGGCAGGAATCCCGAAGGCTGAGGAACAACCGACTGTGGAACGCTTTCCACAGCTTTTACACATCTGTGGAAATGGTACAGGAATCCCTTTTGTCTCTACCTATGACGACAGCAACGCAAGTTGGGCGCGAACGAGAAACGGCGAATGCCTGGGATAAATTTTTAGAACACGTTAAGTCCCGGGTAAGCATCAACACCTTCACCACGTGGTTCCAACCAACGCATCTGAACCGGGCCGAAGGCGAAACCCTCTTCATCCAGATTCCTAGTACGGTTTTCCGGCAAGTGTTGACGCGCACTTACGGGGACATCATTAAAGCGGTGTTCCACGAACTCGGGACTCCCAACGTAAAAGTCCAATACGTGTGCAGCGAAGAGGAACCGGTCCAGGCGGCGCCCACGGCAGCCGCTAAGACAGGGCAAGCCAAGTTGGATTTTGAGAGCAGCGACCACCAGCTGAACCCGCGCTATAGCTTCGAAAGTTTTGTGGTGGGCAAGTCTAACGAGTTTGCGCATGCGGCGTCGCGCGCCGTAGCAGAACAGCCTTCCAAGGCGTATAACCCGCTGTTCCTGTACGGCGGCGTGGGCATGGGCAAGACCCACCTGATGCATGCGATCGGGCACACCATCAAAAAGCGCAACGCGACGATGCGGCTGAGTTACGTCAGCGCGGAGAAGTTCACCATCGAAGTGATCAACTCGCTTCGCTTCGACCGCATGATCAGCTTCCGCGAGCGCTTTCATACCGTGGACGTGCTGCTGGTCGACGACATTCAGTTCATCGCCGGTAAAGAACGCACGCAGGAAGAATTTTTTCATACTTTTAATGCGCTCTATGAGCAGCAGAAGCAAATCGTCATTTCTTCCGACTGCCTGCCGAAAGACATCAACTCCATCGAAGAGCGGCTGCGCTCGCGGTTCGAATGGGGCCTGATAGCGGACATCCAGCCGCCCGACCTGGAGACCAAGATCGCAATTCTGCAGAAGAAAGCGGAGAACGAGCGCTTCAACCTGCCGGACGACGTGGCGGAATACATCGCGCGCGCGATCAAGTCCAACGTGCGCGAACTGGAGGGCGCGCTGACGCGCCTGATGGCTTATGCTTCGTTGACCGGCACGGCGACCACGCTGGCCACCGCGCAACAGGTACTGCGAAATATCGTCGCCTCGCAGGAGAAGCGGGTGACCATCGACCTCATCCAGAAGCGGGTCAGCGAGCACTTCGATTTGCGCGAACAGGATCTGAAGATACGCAGCAACACGCGCGCGATTGCCTTCCCGCGCCAGGTGGCCATGTACATCGTGAAGCAGCTCACTACGGCTTCGTTGCCGGAGATTGGCCGTCAATTCGGCGGCAAGCACCACACCACCGTGCTGCATTCGATCCACAAAATCGAAGAGCTGCGCAGGTCGGACAAAGATCTTAACCGCACGATTACCCGTCTCATGGATGCGCTACAGTAAAGCCCCTCAATCCCTGTCCTGGAACGCGGCCTGCTTCATTCAGGCCGCGTTTCCATTTTCAGGGTGCGCCAACTCCGCCCCTTCACCTTGCCTGTCAATCCGTCCGGTGGAGTCCTGTGGAGATTGTTTGAAAAACGTGCGTACAAATTGTTGAGAAGGGTGGATGAAATTTCTGGTGAGCCCACCGTTTGGACCGGGCGGCATCAGTTTTCCACGGTTGTCACAAAAAGACCTCTGCAAATTCCGTGTTCCAAGGCAAGGCGGAGAAAGGGGTTGTCCTGGTTTCCACAAACTCACAGAGCTCATCACAACAACAAGGTTGGTTATTTTAGTTTTCAAAAAAGCCTCTTGCGGTGGCTGTGGGTTGTGAATATTTGCGGCGGGAGAGGAAGGATGGAGCCGGCATGACGCGTCTTGCGGGAAGACGCAGCTGCTATTTCCACAGTCCTGCGGCAGAGGTGGGCTTTATACTTTCGCAAAAAGCGAGTAGAGTACGTGCCTAGCAGCAGTAGAATGATGAGAGAAAAGGGCGCTCTCCCCGCCCGAACCTGACTGCCGCAAGCAGGCCGAGGGTAAACTTCATGACCGCACCGGGAACGGCACGCGAGGAACATCAAGAGATGGAATTCAGCGTTTCAAAGTCCGCGCTGTTGAATGAACTGAGCATGACCCAGGGAGTTGTGGAGCGCAAAACCACGATCCCCATCCTTTCGAACCTGCTGGTGGAAGCCCAGGGGAGCCAGCTCACGATTACGGCGACGGACCTGGAGCTGAGCATCCGCACCTCTTGCGAGGCCAAGGTCAAGAAGGAAGGCGCCGGCACAATTCCCGCGAAGAAGCTGCTGGAGCTCGTGCGCCTGCTGCCCGAAGGCGAAATAAAGGTCAACCTGCTGGAGAATCATTGGGTCGAGATCATCAGCGGCCGGAAGAAATACAAGCTGGTCGGCATGGCCAAGGAAAATTTTCCAGCGCTCCCAACGATGCCGCACACGCTGGTGAAGATTCCTGCAGCTCTCCTGCAAAGCCTCATCTCCAAGACGAAATTCGCGATTTCCATGGAAGAGTCGCGTTACACGCTGAATGGCGGGTTGCTGATTTTGCGCCCGGACACCCTGGCCATGGTGGCGACCGACGGCCACCGCTTGGCGCTCGCGGAAACGGACCACAAACTTACGGGGATGAATGCGGAGCTGAAGGTGCTCGTTCCGAAGAAAGCCATGGATGAAGTGGAGAAGCTTTCGGCCGCCGCCGGTTCCGACGCGCAATTCGACTTTGCCAAAGATGAAAGCCATCTCTTTTTCCAGGTGAAGCATCGCCTGCTGATTTCGCGGATCCTCACCGGGCAATTCCCGAATTACGAAGCGGTGCTGCCGCGGGACAACAACAAGCACGTGGTGATCGAGCGGGGTGAACTCACAGATGCCGTGCGGCGGGTTTCGCAGCTTGCCGACCAACGCTCGCACGCGGTGAAATTTGCGATCTCCAGCGAAGGCGTAGAAATTTCCGCGTCCAGCCCGGAATATGGCGAAGCGAAGGAAAACATCGAGAAGGAGTACCAGGGCGATCCCATCGCCATCGGATTCAATTCCAGCTACATGCTGGATTTTTTGTCCGCTGCGGCCGATGGCCCAGTCAGCATCGAGCTGAAAGATGAGCAGTCGGCCGGGCAGATGCGCCCGCTCGCCGACGAGTCTTACCGCTACCGCTACATCATCATGCCCATGCGGATTTGATCAGAAAAAGGGCAGGCCTTTAAGCGCCTTTTTGTTTTCAACGTCCTCCCTTGAAATATTCATAACTCAAGGCAAATAAACCACTTACGCCACAATGGCCATTAAGAACCCTCTTGAGGTGAAGGCTCTGTAGGAGTATAATGTTTAGTGTCGATTCGTAGTGGGGGATGTTCCAAAATCGACACGTCCGCCAGGCGAAAGTGACCCGGTAATGGGCTCTGCGCCAGGAGCTTCGCGGCCACGCTGCCTGGAGAAACACCCTTCGGGACCCACAGCGGTCCCCCCAGGGTAAACAGTCTTCGCCACGTCTCGCTGCGCGGGACGGGATGGAGTAGGAAATCCTACGAGTTCCGGATTTGCCCCAGCAAGCCCGGGATCAAAGGGTAAGGCGACGCAAGCAAAATTCCGCAAACACGCCTTTCTTGCTTCACCGAAAAGTGGTTTTTCAGCGCGCGGACCCTAGCTCCAGCTTGGCCGTGGTCCGTTCTGCGACGCAGATTTTCTAGGTCTAGATGAGTTGCTGCGTAGGGAGAAACGATGGGTGACAAAGAGAATGTAAGCGCTGCGCAAGGCACGGGACACAAGTACGATGCGAAGTCCATCAAAGTGCTCGGCGGCCTGGAAGCGGTGCGGCTGCGTCCTGCGATGTACATCGGCTCGACCGGAGAGATGGGACTGCACCATCTAGTCTGGGAAGTGGTGGACAACTCCGTCGACGAAGCCATGGCCGGTTTCGCGGATGAAATCAACGTGACGGTGCATGCCGATGAATCGGTCACCGTGGTCGACAACGGCCGCGGCATTCCCGTGGACATGCACCAGACGGAAAAGCGCCCCGCCGCGGAAGTGGTAATGACCGTGCTGCACGCCGGCGGAAAGTTCGACAGCGAAACGTACAAAGTTTCCGGCGGCTTGCACGGGGTCGGCGTTTCCGTTGTCAACGCATTGTCCGACTGGCTGGAACTGGAGATTCAGCGCGATGGAGCCGTCTGGGAGCAGAGCTACGAAAAAGGCAAGCCCACCTCCAAGCTGAAACAGACCGGCAAGACGCGCAAGACCGGCACGAAAGTTACGTTCCATCCCGATCCGACGATCTTTGAAAAGACCACGTACAGCTTCGACACGCTTTCGCAGCGGCTGCGCGAGCTGGCCTTTCTGAACAAGGGATTAAAAATTACACTGACCGACGAGCGCACGGAGAAAACCGCGGAATTCCGGTTCACGGGCGGCATCACGGAATTCGTGAAGCACCTGAATCGCGGGAAATCCACGCTGCACGATTCGCCGATCTACATGGAAGGCAAGCGCGGCAACGTGGAGACGGAGATCGCACTGCAGTACAACGATACCTATGGCGAAAACGTCTTCGCGTTTGCGAATACCATTAACACCGTGGATGGGGGCACGCATCTTTCCGGGTTTCGCTCTGCGCTGACGCGCACGATCAACAATTTTGCCTCGCAAGCGGGCATGCTCAAGGAGCAGAAAGACGAAGTCACGATTACGGGCGATGACGTGCGCGAAGGGCTTGTTGCGGTGGTCAGCGTGCGCTTGCCGCAGCCGCAATTCGAGGGTCAGACCAAAGGCAAGCTGAACAGCGATATCAAAGGCGACGTCGAACAACTCGTGAACGAAAAGCTGGGCGAGTGGTTCGACAAGCACTCGACGGTGGCGAGGCGGATCATCGGCAAGTGCATTGACGCAGCGCGTGCCCGCGAGGCAGCTCGCAAAGCGCGTGAATTGACGAGGCGCAAGTCCGCGATGGATTCCAGCGGGTTGCCGGGAAAACTGGCGGACTGCCAGGAGCGCGATCCAGCGCGCTGCGAATTGTTTGTGGTCGAGGGCGAATCGGCGGGCGGCTCGGCAAAGCAGGGCCGCGACCGCAAATACCAGGCCATCTTGCCGCTCAAGGGAAAAATCCTCAACGTCGAGAAGGCGCGCTACGACAAGATGCTAGGCCATGAAGAAATTCGCGCCATCATCACGGCGCTCGGCACCGGCATCGGTAAAGACGATTTCGACGCGGGCAAGCTGCGCTACCACAAAATCATCCTGATGACCGATGCGGACGTCGACGGCTCGCACATCCGCACGCTGTTGCTGACGTTTTTCTTCCGGCATATGAAGGAGCTTATCGACCGCGAACACATTTTCATCGCGCAGCCGCCGCTCTACCGCGTAAAACGCGGGAAGAGCGAAAAATACATCCGCGACGAGCGCGACTTCGCGCGCGAACTGATGAAGCGCGCCACCGAAGACCACGTGGTAAAGGGCAAGGAAGGCGTGACGCTGCAGGGCGCGGGACTGACCTCGTTTCTGCTGAATGTTCAGGAATATGACGCCGTCGCTGCGAAACTTGGCCGCCGGCTGCGCGACGCGGGACTCGTGGGGGTGCTGGCGGAGAGCGGCCTGGACAAGAAAGCGGAATTCGAGGAGAAAAAGTCGCTCGACAAACTGTTAAAAGAGATTGACAAGGCCAAGCTGAAGCTGGAAGGCAAGATTGCGTTCGACGAGGAGCACAGCCTGTACGAAATCCAATTCGGCGCGCCGCACAACCAGAAGATCAATTGGGCGCTCGCTTCTACGCCGGAATACAAGAGGCTGCGCGCGTTGGCAAAGCAAGTTGAAGAATTCAACAAACCGCCCTTCATCATTTCGCGTAACGGCGACAACACAACCAAGGAAAAAGCGCAGGACGTACTGAACTACGTCATGGAAGACGCGAAAAAAGATTTCACCATCACGCGGTTCAAGGGACTGGGAGAGATGAATCCCGCGCAGCTTTGGGAAACCACGATGAACGCGGAGACGCGCACGCTGCTCAAAGTGAAGCTCGAAGACGCCGTTGCTGCTGAAGACATTTTCACGACGCTCATGGGCGAAAACGTGGAGGCGCGGCGCAAGTTCATCGAGGACAACGCGCTCGAAGTCGTCAATCTGGATATTTGATTCGTTGATTCCGATGGCGCAAGGCTGATGGCCGAAATCGCACCGAGATCCCCCCGAGACGCTGTTCGCTGGGGCTTGTTGCTGGCGGCGATGGCGGTGACCGGGTTTCGGTTGCCGCGCACGTACGGCGCGTTTCGAAATTGGCACGCGGTGCGTTTTTCGGATCCTTCGGCAGCGGAGTTGTACCGCCTCAATTTCACGGCCAACGCGGTGGGGATCGCGATTGTTCTGCTTCTGGCCTTGGGAGCGTTTTATCTCCTGCGGCCGCGAAGGCCGAAGCCGTCATGATGTATCAACTGCGCTGGAGCGCGCTGCCGGGGCTAAGGGGGATAAGCCTCAGCGAGTTCCGCGCGACGCCGACCGAGGCGCCAGACAACGAGCGCGGGGTGGCGCTTGAATTTGCGAGCGCGGTAGAATGCGAAGCATTTTTGAAGGAACTTGAGGCAGCGTTTGCGGCGCGGCGATTCACCAATGCGGCGGATGCGTTCGACACGGTGAAGGCCTGGGCCCTCGAGCGCGCCGCGAAGAAATCGTAGCTCGGGCCTTAAGGCCTGAGGCTTTGGTCGCGGGGAGAAATCCTCACCCCTGAAGGGGTGAGCTGCGGGAATTGCTGACCTTACGAGGAAACATGCCAGACGAACAAAACCTTTCCATAATGATTCCGGTGGACATCGAAGCCGAGATGAAGAAGTCCTATCTCGACTACTCGATGAGCGTGATCATTGGGCGCGCGCTGCCGGAAGTGCGCGACGGCTTGAAGCCGGTGCACCGCCGCATTCTCTATGGGATGTACGAACTCGGCCTCACTTCCACGCGCCCCTACCGCAAATGCGCGAAGATCGTCGGTGAAGTTCTCGGAAAGTATCACCCGCACGGCGACACCCCCGTCTACGACGCGCTGGTGAGAATGGCGCAGGATTTCAACATGCGCTATCCGCTGGTCGACGGCCAGGGCAACTTCGGATCGGTCGACGGCGACATGCCCGCGGCGATGCGCTACACCGAAGCGCGCCTGGCGCGAATCGCCGAAGAGCTGCTGGCGGACATTGAAAGAGAAACGGTCGATTTTGTCCCCAACTTTGACGAGACGGAAAAAGAGCCGGTCGTTCTCCCGACGCGGATTCCGAATCTCCTGGTCAACGGCGCGAGCGGCATCGCCGTGGGCATGGCCACCAACATTCCGCCACACAATTTGCGCGAAATCATCGACGCCACCGTGCTGATGATCGAGAAGCCGGACACGACCCTCAAGGACGTCATGAAGCTCGTGCCCGGGCCGGACTTTCCCACCGGCGGGTACATCGCGGGACGCGAAGGCATCGAAGCGGCGTACAAGACCGGGCGCGGCAGCTTCACCATGCGCGCGAAAGCTGCAATCGAAGAAGTCGCCAAAGACCGCGAGAACATCGTCATCACCGAGATTCCCTACCAGGTGAACAAGGCCACGCTCATCAAACGCATCGCCGAGCTGGCGCAGACCAAGAAAGTCGACGGCATCGCCGATGTGCGCGACGAGAGCGACCGCGAAGGCATGCGCATCGTCGTCGAGCTCAAGCGCGGCGAAGAATCGCAGCTCATCCTGAACAATCTCTACAAGCACACGCAGATGCAGGAATCGTTCGGCATGATCCTGCTGGCCATCGCCGGCGGGCAGCCGAAAGAGCTGGGGCTGGTGGAATTTATCCGCCTGTTCATCGAGCACCGCCGCGACGTGGTGCTGCGCCGTACCCGCTACGACCTGCGGAAAGCCCGCGAACGCGAGCATATTTTGGTGGGCTACCAGGTGGCCCTCGACCACCTCGACGATGTGATCCGCATCATCCGCGGATCGGGGAGCCGCGCGGACGCCAAACAAAACCTGCTGAACTTCTTCTCCGAGCAAGACGTCACCGTCGCGGAAAACGGGAAATCCCGGAAAATCAGCGGGGTCAAGCTGGATGGCCGGAAGTACAAGCTCGGCGTTGTGGAAGGCGAAACGGCGCGCACCGTCACCAGCGGACTCACCCCCGTTCAGGTGGACGCCATACTCGAACTGCAGTTGCACCGCCTGACGCAGCTCTCCGTCGATGAAATCCTCAAGGAATTGAAGACTATCCGCGAGCGCATTGTCGAATTGGAAGAAATTCTCTCCAGTGAGAAAAAGCTAAAGTCCGTGATCACCGGTGAGTTGAGGGAGGTTCAGAAGCAGTACGGCGACGACCGGCGCACCCAAATCGTGGACAAGGTCGACGAGATCAAACTGGAAGACTTGATCGCCGACACCGACATGCTGATCACCGTCAGCCACGCCGGCTACGTCAAGCGCACGCCCGTCGAGATTTACCGCCACCAGTCGCGCGGAGGAAAGGGCCGCATTGGCGCGCGCACCAAGGAAGAGGACTTTGTCGAGCACCTTTTCATCGCCTCGGCGCACAGCTACATCCTTCTGTTCACGACCAAAGGCCGCGTTTACTGGCTAAAGGTGTACGAAATTCCCGAAGCGGCGGCGGCCACCCGTGGCAAAGCGATTTCCAGCCTGGTGCGCTTTCAGGAAGACGAAAAACTGAGCGCCATTGTCGCCGCGCACAGCCTCGAGGACGAAGGCAAGTACGTCTTTTTTGCCACGCGCAACGGCACGGTGAAGAAGTCCACGCTCAAGGAATTCTCGAACCCGCGGCCGAGCGGCATCATTGCCATCAACCTGGAAGCCAAGGACGAAATGATTGGCGCGAAGCTTACCGCCGGCAAACAGATGATTTTTCTTGCGAGCCACGAAGGCCAGGCGATTCTCTTCCGTGAAACGGAAGTGCGCCCGATGGGGCGCAATGCCGGTGGCGTGATTGGCATGGACCTCGCCAAAGACGATTACGTGGTCAGCATGGACGCGGTGCAGCCGGACTTCGAAATCATCGCTAAAGAACACAAGAAAACCACGCAAGATCTCGAAGAACTCGAAAACGAGCAGATTAAGGATTCTCTGGCGTCGCTGATGCTTACGGTAGCTGAAAAGGGTTACGGGAAGCGCACGCCGCTCGCGGAGTACCGCATCACTTCGCGCGGCGGCAAGGGCGTGGTCAACATGAAGACTACCGACCGCAACGGCTCTGTGGTGGCGGCGCTGCAGGTGACCGAAGAGTCCGACGTGATGATCATTACGCACAACGGCAAAGTGATTCGCGTGCACGCGAATGAAATTCGCGAAGCGGGCCGCTCGACGCAAGGCGTGCGCCTGCTACGGCTCGACGCCGAAGATTCTGTCGCCGCTGCCGTGGTCCTCCAGGAAGAAAACGAAGAAGAGAAGAAGTAGCTGCGATTCTCTCCACGGAACCATTGGAAGCGCGGATCTTTGAATCCCACAGGAAATCGTGGACGGAAGAAAAGCGGCAGCAAGCCGCCGCACTCCAAAACCCAGCTTGCGTTACACTACCGGTCATGAAAATCACACCAAGAGCTTTTCCGTTTCTCCTCGTACTGTTCGGCGCAGCGTTCGCGCTGGTTCCCGCGCAGGGCCAAGAAAAATCCGGTACAAAGAAGAATTACCTGGCGTTCGTCGGTACGTACACCACCAAGACCGCGAGCAAGGGCATCTATGCTTTTCGGTACGCTGCAAATTCCGGCAAGCTCACGCCGATTGGCGGCGTAGCCGGGGAAACGCAGGATCCTTCCTGGGTCGCGATTCATCCCAACCGGAAATTCCTGTACGCGGTGAACGAAGCTGGAAAGAACAGTATGGTCAGCGCGTTCGAAATCGATACGAAGGCAGGAAAGCTGACGCTGCTGAACCAACTGCCCGCGCTCGGTGAAGATCCCTGTTACCTTTCGTTTGACCGCCGAGGAAAATACGTCCTCGTCGCCGACTACACGTCCGGCAATGTCCTGGTATTTCCCATCGGCGCCGACGGCAAGCTCGGCGCCGTCACCGCAAATGTTCGCGACGAAGGCACACTTGGCCCCAACAAACAACGCCAGGAAGGCCCGCACGCGCACTGGATCGAAACGTCCATCGACAATCGCTCTGCATATGTCGCCGATTTAGGTCTCGATCGCGTTTTGCATTATGGGTTCGATGCCACGAAAGGTACCCTGACTGCGGGCCCTATACGAAGCGAACGGTCGCATTCCTCGCTTGATGAGTCCGCCAAGCTGGCCCCTGGCACAGGCCCGCGGCACGCCGTATTCTCGAGCAATGGTGCGCAAATGTATGTTCTCGGCGAGCTGCAATCCACGGTTACGGCGTTCGACATGACCGGCACCGATGATTTTGTGCCGACCTCGTACCAGAAAATCTCGGCGCTGCCCCAGGGGTTCTCCGGGAGAAACGATGCGGCGGAAATCGCGATTCACCCGAATGGCAAATTCCTGTACGCCTCGAATCGCGGCCGCGACTCCATCGCGCTGTTCCACATCGACCCGCATACCGGCAAGCTCGCGCTGGCGGGCGATTTCTCCGTCGAGGGCAAGGAGCCTCGGCATTTCGCGATCGACCCCTCCGGCAACTATCTGCTGGCCGAGGACCAACTCTCCGACAAAATCGTCACCTTCCGCATTAACGCAAAGACAGGCGCGCTCACGTCCACGGGGGATTCCGTGGAAGTGCCTTCGCCGGTCTGCCTCGCGTTTCTTCCGCTCGATTGACTCGCTCCTATCGGAAAATATCTTCGCGCGCGTCCAAGTGAGTTAGAATCTGCCTCTTCCCTTTGAAACAGGAGATGCACCATGAATCGTCTGTTCTGGTCGAAGCTTGCGCTTGTTGCAATTCTCGGCTGCACCTCTGTGCCTGGTGCGCTGGCCGATGGTGAGACGCCGCCGGGCCGCGATCCCAAGCAGCCCGTAGACGCGGCGTACACGGAGAAAATCCACAAGTACACTACCGAGCTTTATTTCACTTCGCCGCTGGTGGACTATCTGCCAGCCTCAAAGAACGTGCCGACGCCGCAAGCCGTGCTGGGCGACGTCTCCGGCGCGCCGGGTATCCTGCCTTACGCGGAAGATGTGTACAAATACATGCGCCTGCTCGAGAAAGCCAGCCCGCGCGTAAGAGTTTTCTCCATCGGGAAGACCGAAGAAGGCCGCGAGATGATCGCCGTGGCGGTTTCCTCGGAAGACAATCTGAAAAATCTCGAGGAAAACCGCGCGCGCCTCGCAAAACTTGCCGATCCGCGCACCATCACGCTCGACGACGCCGACGCCGACGCGCTCGTCGGGCAAGCCGTGCCGATTTATTACATCACCGGCACGATTCATTCACCGGAAACTGGTGCGCCCACGGCGCTGATGGAGCTGGCCTACCGTCTGGCCGTGGATGAAAGCCCGTACATCAAGGAAATTCGCGACGGCACGATCACGCTCATCACGCCCGTCGTGGAAGTCGACGGCCGCGACCGCATGGTGGACATCTACAGATGGCACCGCGCGCACCCGAAAGAGTTTTATCCCTGGCTCGTGTATTGGGGCAAATACGTGGCGCACGACAACAATCGCGACGCCATGGGCGTCACGCTGAAACTCACCGAAAATGTTTTGAACACATACGTCAACTGGAAAGCGCAAGTCCTGCACGATCTCCACGAGTCCGTGCCGTATCTTTACGACAACACCATAGGCGACGAGCCGTACAATGCGTGGATCGATCCGATTCTGGCGGACGAATGGCAAATCATTGGCTGGAACAACGTCGCGGCCATGACCAAGTTCGGGATGCCCGGCGTCTTCGCGCATGGTGATTTCGACACGTGGTCGCCCGGCTATCTGATGTTCATCGCGGCCCTGCACAACGGCATCAGCCGGCTCTACGAAACGTTCGGCAACGGCGGCGCAGACACCGAAGTGCGCACGCTCGAGCCCGAAGAGTACGCGCGCACCTGGTACCGGCAGAATCCGCCGCTTCCCAAAGTGCTTTGGTCGCAGCGCGACAACAACAATTACGAAGAGACAGGCCTGCTCACTTCGCTGCATTTCTTTACGGAGAACAAGCGGCGCTTTCTGAAGAATTTTTACCTGAAGGCGAAACGTTCCGTCAGCAAGCCGTCCGAGGAAGGACCCGCGGCGTACGTTCTTTCGGCCGACGATCCGCGTCCGGGCTTGCAGGCCGAGCTTTTGCAGGTGTTGCAGAAGCAAGCAGTGGAAATCTCGCGCGCGAAATCGGCGTTCACCGTGACGCTGCCCGCGAAAAAGTCCCCGGAGGCGGCCAAGGGGAAAGAGAAGAAAGAAGCGAAAGCCGAGTCGACGGCCTCAACAACGCGAGCGTTTCCTGCGGGCAGCTACCTCATTCGCATGGACCAGCCGTATTCCCGCATCGCGGACGCCTTGCTGGATCAGCAGTACTGGAGCCCGGACGATCCGCAGAAAACTCCTTATGACGATACCGGCTGGACCTTCGGCGAACTCTTCCATGTCCAAGTGACACGCGTAACCGACACAAGAGTTCTCGAAGTGCCGGTGGACCGCGTGACGGAAGTCCGCGCGCCAGGTGGCGTGAAGGGCGACGGGGCTGTGTTCGCCATCAACAACAACGCGGAGCCCGCGCTTGCTACACTGCGCTATAAGCTCGGCGATGCCGGCATCGATGCGGCGGAAGAACCATTCGAAAGCGCCGGGAAGAAATTCAACCGCGGTGCGTTCCTCGTTCGAAACGTCAACCGCGCCGGCCTCGACCGCACCGCTAGCGAACTCGGCGTGCAAGTCACGGCGCTTCCTGCCGCGCCCAGCGTGAAGACGCATCCGGTTCGCGCCGCGCGCATCGCCTTTGTGCATACCTGGCTGAGCACGCAGACCGAAGGCTGGTGGCGCCTCGCGCTCGACAAGCTGGGGATTCCCTACGATTACATGAGCACGCAAGCCGTAGCGAAAATCCCTGACTTGAACGCCAAGTACGACGTGATTCTGTTTCCGCCCGTTGGCTACAACGCCGGCGTGAATGCCGTCGTCAACGGCATTCCGACCAGTTGGGGCAACCCGCTGCCGTGGAAGAACACTCCTGAAACGCCGAACCTCGTTGGCAAAAATGACTCGACCGACGACCTGCGCCCCGGCCTGGGCTGGGACGGCGTCGCGCGCTTGCACGAATTTGTGCAAAAGGGCGGCGTGCTCCTGACGGCTACCGACACTTCCTCGCTTGCGCTTTCCCTCGGATTCGCGGACGGCGTCGGCACGCAAAATGCCAACAGAATGAAAATTGTCGGCTCGGTGGTGGGCACGCGCCTCGTGGATGATGCCAGCCCCATCGCCTACGGGTACGACGAAAAGGGCGCGGCCTATTGTGACAACGGACCGATCTTTTCCCTTAGCAGTATCGCGGGACAACGCGGCCGGCGGCGCCTCGGCCCGGAAATGCACGCACGACCCACTGGCCGCGGCGGCATGGACGACCCGGACTTTACCGTCGGCCGCGTTGGCGTGGAAGCGCCCGAAGAGCCCAAATCCGAAATTTGGGAATCGCCGCCGGTGTTGGAGGAGCAGAGGCGGAACGGCTTCCGCGTGATTCCGCCGGCCCTCCGGCCGCGCGTGATCTTTCGCTATGCGGATAGCAAAGAGCTGCTGATTTCCGGCCTGGTGGAAGGCGGCGAGGAAATCGCCGAGCATCCTGCCGTTGTCGATGCGCCCTCCGGCAAAGGCCACGTCGTTCTGTTTTCCATCAATCCCGTTTATCGCGGCGAGACTTGGGGGACCTATTCGATGGTACTGAACACCATCCTGAACTACGACAGCCTCAACGCCGGCCGCAAAGACGCAGCACACTAGCCTCTGTGGGGTTCGCTTTACCCGGTAGGGGCGCGCTTTAGACGGTTATTGGGGCCCCAACGAGAATTTTGTGCTCGTTAGCCTTTGGCGGTGTCTCTGGCTGCTGGCTTCTCGGGGGTATCAGGGCGGGAGCCTCTGGCTAGTTAGCGCGTCCCTGGTGATAAGAATCTGTTCCACTATTGCTTGCGCGGGAAGCAATCTGCGCTACAATCCCCGGCACTATGCCCAAGCGCAAAACCAAGGCCCGGAGGCCTGCTCGACCAAAGGCGCGCAAGAAGGCATCGTCTGGCGGGAAGCTGCCGAAAGAGGCGGTCACTCGCATGGTCGTTTTGCGCGCCCGCGAAGGCCAGGAACTCCTGCTTGAAGCCGAACTGCGCGCCTTGATCGGCCCATCCCGTAAAGAAGAGGGCTGCCTCACTTTTGACCTGCACGCCTCGGTCGAGCAGCCTGGCAGCTATCTGCTCCACGAAGTTTGGGCCAGCCGCGAGGCGCACACCGAACACCTGCATACGCTGCATTATTTGCGCTGGGATGCGCGCAAAGACGCGCTCGTTACTTTCCGCGACGGCACCTTCTGGAAACAAATCGCGTAAAGTTTTAAGAAGCTTAACCTTCCGGCGGCGCGAGGTAGTATCCCGGCCGGGCGCGGATTTTCAGGCTCTTCGCGTCGTTGCGAAGCAATGACACTTTGATTTCGTGGTAGCCGGCCGCATCGCCGTCGGTCGGCATGTAGCTGAGCGTGTACTGCGAGTGCAGCTCCCCGCCAATTTCGTCAATGGCGTTCTCGATGGAGCGGTCACGGAACGTGGACAGGCTTGCGCCCCCGGTAGCTGCAGCCGCTACTTCTAACGGGTTGCCATTCACCTGACCGTGAATATGCTGCACCAGCCAGACCACGGCGGCCATCAAATCGGCGCTGCCGTAGCGGTAGTTGTCTTCGTAAGTCGGCGTTGCCGGAACGCCGGGCGGCGGCGGGACTGAGCCCACCGGCAGGTTAGGCCGCTCAGGAGGCTTGGGCTTCGATTGCAACTCGGCGCGCGTCGTCGAAAGCCCCACGCCGTAAATCGTCACGTTGGCCAGTTGCGCCTGACGCAGCACTTCTCCCAGGGTCTTCTGGCTTCCCTTGTCCACGGCTTCCGATAGAATCAGGAGCACGCGCCGCCGTCCCGGCTTTTCCGCCGTGGCTTGCGGGCGGTCGGAAAGCATTTCGACGCCTGCCGCCATGGCGTCGTACAGCCTCGAGCCGGAGGTTCCCGCTTTCAAATTCGCAATTGTGTTTTCGATTTTGTCGGCGTTGCTGGTGAAGTCCTGCAGCTTGTCCACCGAATCGTTGAAGCCCACCACCGCTGCTTCACCCGTCGGTCCCATCACCGTTTGCGTGAAAAGAATCCCAGTCTTGCGGATTTCGGGCATCAGCGGCTCGATGCGCGACGCCGTCTCCACTAAAATCACGAGAGAGAGGGGATCGCCGCCCAAATCGAAATGCGAAATCCTTTGCGCGATCCCGTTGTCGGTCACCTGAAAATCCTTGGCTTCCAGGTCATGCACCATGCCACCGCGCTGATCGCGCACGGTCACGGGAGTGGTCACCAGCGCCACCTGCACCTTGATTTCGTTCCCGGGAGGCTGCTGTATCGGAACGCCTGGCTTCGGCGGAAGCGGCCCCGTCGGCGCTTGCGCTAGCGACATCCCTGCCGCGAGCAGAACGGTCAGAAGGGACCCTATCGCTCGGCCACTCAGTTGTCTTATCCCATTCATGCTCTCCATCCCGCGCCGAAGTTCCGTTTGGCCATTCCCTGACCCAGTTTACTCATTTCGACGCAGCCTGGCGGGAAGACGTTGCCGCAAACCGCCTGGAATCCCTACAATCAAAGTTCGTGCTTTCTGGAGAAAAGACACATGCCCGACGGCAAAAAATTGAAGCCCCAGCACGCGCCCAGGGTTACCCACGAGGACCGGAAGTTCCTGAACAGCGTGCCGGCACGGCCGATTCGCATTCTCGGCGAATACATCCATCCTCTAGTGCAGCTCAAGAACGAGGGCATCGGCGACACCATCGTGATGTTCGGTTCGGCGCGCATCGAGTCGCACGAAACCGCGCAGGCGCGCTACACGCGGCTGAAGCGGATGAAGACCGGCAAAATGTCGGCAGAGGAATTGCACCACCACCGCGCCTGTCTGCGGAGCGCTAAAAGCTCTCTGGAAATGTCCCGGTACTACGAAGAGGCGCGGCAGCTCTCGCACAAACTCACGAGTTGGGCGCTAACGCTTGGTCCCAATCCGCGCCGCTTCGTCGTCTGTTCCGGCGGCGGCCCCGGCATCATGGAAGCCGCGAATCGCGGCGCTTACGAAGCAGGCGGCAAATCCATTGGCCTGTCCATTGAATTGCCGCACGAGCAGTTCGCGAATCCTTATATCAGCCCGGAGCTGAGCTTCAATTTCAAGTACTTCTTCATGCGCAAACTCTGGTTCGCGCAAATTGCCAAAGCGCTGATCGTTTTTCCCGGCGGCTTTGGCACCATGGACGAGCTTTGGGAAGTGCTCACGCTGCTGCAAACCGGCAAGCTGCCCAAGCGCAATTTGATTTTGATTTACGGCCGCAGATACTGGGACGACGTCCTGAATTGGAAGGCCATGGTTCGCTGGGGCACGATCAACGAAAGCGAATACGAAATGCTGCAGTTTGCCGATACTGTGGACGAAGCCTTTGACCGCGTGCGCGCCGGCCTCGAAAAATACCACATGAACGTTGATCCGTTCCTGCAGGCCTACTAAAGGGCCCCGGGGATTTGCGGCACGAGCCTCGCTAAGTATCTTTATTTGCAGTTGATCCACGACGACAATAACGCGCTCGCTACATTCTCCGCGCGACGGTGTTTGATCCAGCAGGGACAAATGCCCCATCCCAGTCGGGGAAATTACGAGAGGATGGAGACACATGACCACCCATACGGGAGAGAAGAAGTTCTTGCGACGCTCGCTGCTCGCCGCCGCGGCGATGTTTGGCCTGTTGGCATTCGTGGCGACGCCGCGCGCTGTCGCCCACGGCTACGACGACTATAACCGCTGTCAGCGGCGCGTCGCCAAAGCCGATCACAAACTGCACGAAGCCCTCGAGCACCATGGTTGGAACAGCCGGCAAGCCGATCATGCACGCCATGAACTGCGCGAAGCGCGCGAGCGCTGCTGGAAGGAACACCATCGTTGGTGGGATGAAGACGGCCACCGCTGGCACAACGACCGCGACTGGGATGACCACGATCACGACCGCCACTAACCGCTAACTATCTGAAGCTATAAAATAAAGGCGGGGCGCCGCTGGTCACGCCCCGCATCCCTTTAGTAAAACTCAGTAAGCAAACCGTTCAGTTCGCCGTCACCAAGTGCTCATCGGAGAAGACTGCTGCAAACCTTCGCGCCTCCTCTTGATCGTACACCATCACAATGGGAACCACGCGCAGCGACTTTTTGCAGGAATGGCAAACAGTCACTTCGCCCTGCATGTCCTGCAGAAAGCCGTCCGTGAAATGATACAAAGTACGCTGCCGTCGGGCATTCTTCTGATCCCGCGCGCCGCAGTGCGGACAGATGAATTCCACCTTGTCTAGCTGCGGATCGCGGTCCATCGCGGCCCACCCCGTGCGGCGCACGCCAACGGTTTCTACATTACGCCGGTCCATGGGAGTCGACCTCCTGGGATCCACGTCCTCAAAGAATAAGATGCACAAACGGGTAATGGGGGTACAGTTTTCCGTATCTCGCTCAACCCACAGGGCTTAAGCTGCTCATCCCCATCTGACTGCTCACACCACTCTGTATTTTGCGATCCTCAGTAGAACCCTCGGCCGCGGGAACTTGTTTTGCCCCGCGGTGTCCAACGCTCGGAGGACGCGCGCAACCTCACATCCCTGCGAGCGCGGCGCCGGTCTCTTGGAGGACGAGAGCAGCCTCCCGGAGGCCGGCGTCGCTTGATTCTGCGGGTCTCTAACGTGTGGGACACCCAGTTGTGGAAGAGGCGCGCTTGGAGCGCGTCCCCCTGGCCGCCCCCCAAACGCTACCGGACGCCTAGAAACCCTCGCAGGGAAAAAAACTGTAGAGGTGCGTGATGCCACTCGAATCTCGAAACGTTTCTGAAGCCCAAAAAGTTAAAGAACGAAGTTTAGGTTCGTTGGGAGTTTGCCTGGTGGAAGGCGACCCCGAGCAGCGCCGCCGCGAGCGCCGCGTTCGCCGACGCTCGCTCGTAATCTCGATCGTGACAGAAACCGCAGTGCTCGGCCTGCTGATTTTGCTTCCCCTGTTTAGCAAGTCACAGCCAATCACTGTCCCTATCACCACGCCCATTCCGCCTTATTCTCGGTATAACGGCACATCGCACGACACGGGCGCGCAGCATATTCACCGGCAGCAACAGAATGTTTGCCATTTTTGTCCGCCAACCAACATTCCGCCCACTATCGTGACACGGGACCCTCGACGGTCGGACCAAGATGCCGTTAATGATGCGCCGCTCGTTGGCGGGGGCCCAAGCATTCCGGGCGGACTGGGAGGAGGACTGATACCGATTCCCGGCACACGAAGCAGTGTTCCCCCGCCACCACCAGCCGATCACCATGTTGTCCGTCCGTCGATTCTTCGTATGACGCACCTTGATCCCGCAATGCTGATTTACCGCGTCGAGCCGGCCTATCCGCCGTTGGCGAGGCAAATTCACAAAGAAGGCCGCGTGGAACTGCGCGCTATCATTGCCACCGACGGTTCCATTCAGTCTCTTGAAGTTGTTGGCGGAGATCCGCTGTTTTTTCCCTCCGCACTCGAAGCCGTACGCCAATGGCGCTATAAGCCGACGATTCTCAATGGCCAGCCCGTGCAAATCGATACGCATATCACCGTCATCTACACCATGTCGCATTAACGGCTGCACGGTCATTCCGCGGAGCGAAGCGACGAGGAATCCCGGCGTGATCTCTGGGCCAGGGGAATCCAATGGGAGCATCGCAAAGCCGCCCACGTGCTCTTCAAAAGGTTTTTGCTTAGAACTGAAAACTTACGACTAGATTACCTGCAGCAAATATTTCGGGACGGATGTGCATAGGAAAACGGTTTCGACTGCGGTGACGAATGGTGCCGGGAATCACTACTCCAGCGCCTGCTTCAAATCCTCGATCAAGTCTTCTTTGTCTTCCAACCCCATCGACACCCGCACCGTTCCCGGGCTCACTCCTGCGCGCTTCAACTCTTCGTCGCTCATGTTGTAATGCGAGCTGTAAATCGGCAGAATCACCAGAGACTCCACGCCACCCAAGCTTGCCGCGAGCAGAAACAGCCTTACGCGATCGCAGAAGCGCCGCGCCGCCGGCAAGCCGCCCTTCATGTCAAAGGCCAACATCGAGCCGAATCCGCGCATCTGCTTTTTTGCGAGTTCGTGACTCGGATGCGACTTCAATCCCGGATAGTGTACGCGCTCGACCTTGGGATGCTTCTCCAAAAACGTCGCCACGGCCGTGGCGTTTTCGCATTGCCGCTCGACGCGCACGCCGACCGTCTTGATTCCCCGAATCAGCAGATACGCCGCGCCCGGATCCATCGACCCGCCGAGATAAATGATCATCTGGCGCACCTTGTCCATCCACTCTTGGCTGCCCACGGAGACGCCGGCGATAATGTCCGAATGTCCGGCCAGTGCCTTCGTGGCGCTGTGCACCACCATGTCGTATCCCAGCCTGATGGGGTTCTGCAGCACCGGCGTCGCAAACGTGTTGTCGATCAGCGCGACCAGCTTATGTTTCTTGGCAAACTCTATGGCTTTTTCAGTGTCCACCAGCCGCAGCGTCGGGTTGGTCGGCGTTTCGATGTATAGCGCCTTCGTGCGCGCGTTCACCCGCTTTTCGATGCCACAAAGATCGGGTTGCACGTGGTGAACCGTGATGCCCATGTTCGGAAACACGTCGCGCATCAGCCGGTATGTCCCGCCGTAAAGTTGCGCCGTCGAGATCAGCTCGTCTCCGGAGTGCAGTACCGCCAGCAACGAAGAAGAAATCGCCGCCATACCCGAAGCGCTCACCACCGCCGCTTCCGCTCCTTCGAGCGCCGCGATTTTCTTTTCTGCCACGCTGAGCGTTGGATTCCCGTAGCGCGTGTATATATACGCCTTGTTCTTCCCCTCGGCCCACTCTTTCATCTCTTCGGTGTTGGAAAACGTGAACGTCGAGGAGCGGATAATCTCGGTCGCCACAGGACCGTTGACGCCGCAACGATTTGGCTCCCCGCCATGAATCGCCTTCGTCTGTGGCCCGAGCCCGTGCAATCCGTGCAGCGTCTGACCGCTGAGCTTCCTCTGGCCGCTCTTGGCCTCAAACTCGGAGCTATTCCGGTCCTGCTTCTGCGCCACAACGCCGGAATTGCGGCTGGACTGTTTCTTAGCTTTCATGCCAAAGAGTTTGCGCTCTTTGGATCGAGAAAAACAGTCCGCGAACTGGCCGCCTCCTAGACAAATTGGGCGGCCTGTTGTGGCGCATCCGGAGCGGTGAGTCGCGTGGCCTTTTCTTGTAACGGTCCCCGGCACGAGAGCCCGTGGCCGCATGGTTCGAGAGGCAAAGCGCCGTTGATCTGGGAGTTCGAAGAGCGGCAAGTGATGAGAGAGACCGTCGATCACGGGGACATAACCCCTTTAGCATGCGCATTTACAAAGAATACGGGGGCCGCTCCGGGCTAGGCAGGAGCGGAACTTACTTCGCGGTGGCGGGTTCGAGCGCGTCCCACTCTTCCTGCTCGGGGAGCAGCGACTTCACGATGTCTTCCAGTTCGTGGGCGCTCTGAACATCCTGCGGGTAGTTGTGGGCCGAGATGTCAAATGCTTTGGCGTATTTCATGCGAACGTCCTGCAGCTCTTCCTGCAGGCGGACAGCGATGCGCTTTGCGTTCAGCGCATCTGTCTCCGGCAGAACCAGAGCGAAGGTGTTGGGGGCGAGCCGATAAATGGAATCGGTGGGACGCAATTTGCGAGACATCGCCTTGGCCGCATCGCTCCGGGCGGCATCGTCATCCTGGTTCGGCTTTGCCGGTCCGGCAGCGGCCTTGGCTTTCACGAGCAGCAGCGAAAGCGTTTTTTGCATGGTCATGGCGCGGCGGAACTCCATGGTCAAGCGGTCCCAGAAATGACGCTGGTCCGGCATGGAGTGCAGCAAATCCACGCTGGCCTGGTGCTGCAACAGAATGTTGCGTTCCAGCTCCGCCAGGAGTTGCTGCTTCAACTGGCGCACGGTGCGCTGGTGCTCGAGAAGGTAGCCGACAAAGAGGAGGGTTAGTCCACAGAAACCAAAGAAGGCGACGCGGAGCGTCCACTTATTGCCAATGGGATGGAGAAAGACCAGCGGATACATGAACGCAGCCAGGCCGCCCGCCAGCACCAGCACAAACACGACGGCCAGGACGGCAAGCTGCAACTCTCGCTTTTCGAGCCGATCCAATTCCACGCGGTTCAGTGTGGGCATGCTCGTTTCCGTACTTTCGGAGCGGGTTGCGGCTACACCCTTGAAAGCAGATACGTAACCATCTTCATGGTGGCGCGGAAATCTGCCTCGAAGCAATGGGACGGGAGCTCTTTGGTGACGGAAACGCTACTGCTCTTTCGCGCAGTCGATCCGCGAACAAGGCCCGTTCACTGCACGATGCGAATTTCGACGTTTTGCGCGGAGGCATATTGTACGAGCAGGCCGGACATGCGCTGGGTCCAGCGGTCCAGGCTCTCTGGTCCGGCGAAAGAGATGATAATGGCGAGAATGCCTTCCGTTTTCGATGTAACCATGGTGCGCTCGGAATCGCTGGTGGCGCTGCCGTGCGGACCGCGGTTGTCGGCAAAAAGGGGCAGGCCTTCAAGATTCAAATCATACTTGCCGATGCCCTTGTAGGTCTCGCCCGCGCGACCGGCGCGAAAGACGATGTCTCCCACGACGTGCGCCATGTCATAAAGACCGACGGGCAGCCGGCTTTCGACGGAAACCAGGTTGATCACGTCCACCACGGCGTTGATTTGCGGCAAGCCTTTTCCGGCGACAATGCGGCGCAGCAGCGCTTCGGCCGAACCGCGATAGCGCGCAGGATCCTTTCCCAGGGCTTTGTAGGCGCGGCGCGTGTTTTCGATTTGCGGGGATTCCAGCACACCGCGCGGGAAAGGCAAGCGCTCGATTTCGAGCGCGCGTGCTTTCATCTCCTCGAGCAGTTCGTCTGGCGACGGGCCGGCGTTTACGCGCGCGGTCAAGCAGCCGAGGGCCGTTCGCGGGTATTTTTTCTGCAGGTCCGAGTCAATTTGAATTTTCATTTTTGCGCGCGCACTCGCTTCAAGAATTTACGAAGCGCGCGACGCATTTTACAGCGAAGAGCGGAAGATGCGCGAGCCGCGCGAAGTTACGAGTGTTTCTCGGGCAAAGAGGAAAGAGATTTCCGCCGCCTTCCATGTGAGCTTTGCCAGGCCCGTGGCAAGCCTCGCAGCCGTGCCACTCGGGGCCTTTCCTGGTATCCAGCGTGGTTACAAAGTGCGGCGAGTCTTCAAAGTTCTTGTAAAAACCTTTGCTGGGCATGTCCTCATGGCAGGTTTTGCAGGTTGCACTTCCCACGTAGTCCCCGCTAGCGGCTGCCGATGCCGCCGTCTGGACCTTTTCCTGTTCAGCAACTGGCTTACTGGCATCCTGCGCCGGTGGCCGCGCGTTCAGGTAAACCGCGAAACCGAGCGAAACCAGGAACAGAAGAAGCGTGAGCAATGGGGCTCTGGAAGTGCCACAGATCTTCGTGTGCATTTCTCCCCCTTGTCTAGCCGAAACCGATGAAGCCTCGCAAAAATGACCCTGCCGCATTTATCGTTAGAACCTTTGCGGCAACCTGGGTCGCAGTGAGCCTCGTTTTTGCTTGGGTGCGCCCACTTCGGCGCGGAAGACCGGCACTCTGGCGCTTACGATTCCCACTTTCGGCTCGAGGTCTCCCTTTGTTTGGCTTGCGATCCTCAGGGTTGCATTCTCAGAGGCAGTTCTGGGGCCAACTGAAGCGGAGGGAAAGCGGATACGAAGTAACCTTGATTTCTAGCTTAGCTAGGGAAGTAATTGATTGGCAAGAGGTTACAAACGCAGGACAAGAGTCGCGGGTATCAGGTTGTCTAGAGCAGGCCCAAATCGGGCAACGCGCATGTGTGATTTCTGCAGGTTGCTGCGTGATCAGGCGCACCCCCCGCCGCCCCACCCCGCGCTATACGGACTGCGCTCACTCGGCCAAAACCGATTGGTAAGGCGGAGCGAGCGAGTCGGGCAGGTCTGCGGTTCTCACGCCGTTGTGTTAAATTAGAGTCCTCACTTTAGGCCCGTAGCTCAGTTGGTTAGAGCGCTTCCTTGACACGGAAGAGGTCAGAGGTTCGAGTCCTCCCGGGCCTACCATTTCTTTCAATGACTTAGCGCCCTCGGTGAAATTCCGGCGCACTCCCTCCAAGGCATCACTCCCTCCCTTCTATTATAAAGCATCGTGCATCGTTTCATGGGTGTCTCCGTGCGCCGGTTAAACCGGCAAGGTGTAGTCAATGAAAGTTTCCTACGTTGAAGGTTTAGCGAACCACAAGGGCTCCGCTTGCATTCACCCAACGGTTCCGAGCCAGGCTCTAGGAGTTTGACGGTGGGACGAACTTTGGAAGTAAAACGGATTCCCGAATCGCACGCGCCGATCTGCAGGGCTCGGTGAATTACTCGCCGTAGGGAACCCAGATATTTTTGATCTGAACCGCGTGGTCGAGGAACCAGCGTCCTTCGCCTTGCTTTGCGTCGAACCAATCGATGGCGCGGCCTTCGTTGGTGAACACTTGCTTCAAATTCCCAACCGATAGCATTTTCGCGGCTGCCGCGCTCGCTTCGTCGGTGAAACTCCAGATCGCGTCGACGTCGTCGTGCTCGGCGAGCGTTTTGAGCAGCTCGGTCGCACGGCCCGTGATGATGTTCACTACGCCCCCGGGCAAATCGCTGGTGTCAAGGACTTGATACAAATCGCCCGTAATCAGCGGATATTTCTCGGAAGGAATTGCAATCACCGTATTGCCCACGCAGATGGCCGGCATCACCAGCGACAGAAAACCGAGCAGCGGCTCATCGCTAGGACAGAGGACGCCCACCGTGCCGATGGGCTCTTTCATGGCAAGCGCCACGTTTCGAAATGGAGGATTGTGCACTGCGCCATCAAATTTGTCAGCCCAAGCTGCGTAAGAAAAAATGCGTTCGATGCCGAGACGGACTTCGGATTCGGCCTGTTTCCTTCCGACAACGGTAGCTAGACGCACGGCAATTTCTTCTCCGCGTTGCGAAAGATTCTCCGCGATGTAGAAGAGCACTTGCGCGCGATTGTGCGCCGTGGCTTTGCCCCAGGCTTCGGCTTTGCGGGCAGCTTCGACCGCGTTGCGAATGTCCTTGCGATTGCCGAGAGGCGCTTCGCCGAGCACGCGGCCGTCCGCGGCGCGCACGGCCATGCTGTAGCCGGAATCCGGCCGCGCCTGTTTGCCGCCAATGTAGAGCTTCACCGTGCGGTCAATCGGCGGCGCGGAAAAATCTCCGGCCGCTTCCGGCGGCTGCGTGATCGCCGGAGGCGTCGCATGCATGCGCCCCGCCTGCTTGAACCAAGCAGGCTCCAGGTATTCCAGCAGGCCTTCACGGCCACCTTCCCGGCCAAAGCCGCTTTCGCGGTAGCCGCCGAATCCACATGCCGCGTCAAAAAGATTCGTGCAGTTCACCCAAACCACGCCTGCTTTCAGTTGCGCCGCGACATGCAGAGCCACGTTGATGCTTTCGCTCCACACACAAGCGGCGAGGCCGTACACCGTATTGTTGGCCAATTCAACCGCTTCACGCGGCGTTCGAAACGCCATGGCGGCAAGGACTGGCCCGAAAATTTCCTGCTGGGCCACGACCGAGCTTGGATGCACGTTGCTCAAAAGCGTCGGCGGAAAATACCAGCCGCGCGAGGGAACCGGAATCGACGGCTGCCAGCACATCGCGCCTTCGGCAACGCCTTGATCCACCAGGCGCTGGATGCGTTCCAGTTGCACGCGCGCGACAATCGCGCCGATGTCGATGGCTTTGTCGAGCGGCGGACCGATGCGCAACGTGTTCATGCGGTCCTGAATCTTGCGGAGCAATTTCTCCGCAATGCTCTCTTGCATCAGCAGCCGCGAGCCCGCGCAGCACACTTGTCCTTGGTTGAACCAAATCCCATCGACCAGGCCTTCGACCGCGCCGTCCAGGTCCGCATCTTCAAAAATGATGAACGGCGATTTGCCGCCCAGCTCGAGCGAAAGCTTTTTGTGGCTCTCGGCGGTGGCCTTGCGAATCGCGCGACCCACTTCGCTCGACCCGGTGAAGGCGACCTTAGCCACATCCGGATGCTTAGCCAATGCCTCGCCAGTCGAGCCATCCCCGGTGACAATGTTCACCACGCCAGGAGGCAGCTCGATTTCCTGACAAATTTGCGCGAAAGCGAGCGCGGTCAGGGGCGTGAATTCTGCGGGTTTCAGAACCACGGTATTTCCCGTGCCAAGTGCTGGCGCGATTTTCCACGCCAGCATCAGCAGCGGAAAATTCCAAGGAATAATCTGGCCCACCACGCCGCAAGCTACATAACCAGGAAATTCCTGCTCGAGAATCTGCGCCCAGCCCGCATGGTGATAGAAATGCCGCGCGACAAGCGGAATATCGATGTCGCGGCTCTCGCGAATTGGCTTGCCGTTGTCCAGCGTTTCGAGCACCGCCAGCCAGCGCGAATGCTTTTGTACTTGCCGCGCCAGCGCGTAAAGGTACCGCGCGCGGGCATGAGGAGTGAGAGCCTGCCACGCGGGCAATGCGCCGCGAGCCGCTTTCACCGCGCGATCCACATCTTCGACGGAGCCTTGCGCGACGGTGGCGAGTGTTTCTCCCGTGGATGGATCCGCCGTATCGAAATAAGTTCCTGCCGCCGGTGCTCGCCATTCTCCGTTAATGAAATGACCGAAGCGGCGCTGATGAACATCAAGCCACGCCAGCGCCTCGCGCGGATCCTCGGGCGCGGGGCCGTACTCCATGGTTATGAATTTCTCGACAATGCTCACCGGCTTGTTCCCGGTTCCTTCCTGACCGCACCACGGTCATGCCGCTCATGCAATCGGATGGCGATAGTCCGCTGAATAACGTCCCGTCGCGTGATGTTCGAGCTGGCGTTCGATGTCCCCAAGCATGCCGCTTGCGCCAAAGCGGAACAAGTCCGCTTTCATCCACGGCGTGCCCAGCTCTTCTTTCATCAGAACAAGCCATTCGAGGGCTTGCTTCGCCGTTCGAATCCCGCCCGCCGGCTTGAATCCCACGGCCATTCCCGTTTCCTGCGCGTACTCGCGAATCGCGCGCACCATCACTAAACCGACCGGCAGCGTCGCGTTCACCGCTTCCTTGCCGGTGGAAGTCTTGATGAAGTCCGCTCCCGCCATCATGGCTACGTAGCTCGCTCGCGCGACATTCCGCAGCGTCTGCAAATCCCCCGTGCCCAGAATCACTTTCAAGTGGGCCGGTCCGCAGGCATTCTTGAACGTTGAGATTTCATCGTAAAGCGCCTGCCACCTCGCGCCGAAAACATGAGCACGCGTGATGACCACATCGATTTCATCCGCTCCAGCCTCCACCGAGCGCCGAATCTCATTGACGCGCTCCTGTAGCGGCGAAAGTCCCGCGGGGAATCCCGTCGAGACCGCCGCCACACGAATTCCGCTGCCCTCCAGCGCACGGCGCGCCGTCTCCACAAACGTGTGATACACGCACACGACCGCAACTGTAATCCCCAGGCTTTCGACTCCGAGCTTCTGTGCCAGTTCCTGCTGAATCGGTTGCCGTGCCTTCGCGCACAGGCGCCGCACACGCTCGTCGGTGTCATCGCCCGAAAGAGTGGTTAGGTCCATGCATGTGATGGCGCGCAACAGCCACGCGGCTTGCCAATCTTTTTTCACAGTTCGCCGGGTAACCAGAGTTTGCGCACGGCGTTCCACGGCGCTGGTGTTGACGCGCACGGCAGCAATCCAATCCAAATTGAGCGGAATGCCGCGGTTGGGCTGCAGTTCGCGGCCCCCGTATTGCGCAATCGCCGTGTAAGAGGGAGAGATTGCGCCCGGCCCTGAAACGGAAAGGTGCTCAAGGCTCGCATCACGCATTGTCGCAGGCTTGTCGCGAAGAGTCATGGAATCCTACACCGGACCGGCGAGACTGCTTCAATTACGTCATCTTATCACTTTGCCAGAGCGCGTTTACAGGCGCGCGCAGCGTTTTTGCCACTCTTTCTCGAATTCCGCCCGGCTCCAGAACGACTTTTGCGTACCCACCTTCATGGTCGAAAGCGCCGCATAGAGACTCGCTCGGAGAAGCGCTTCCTTCTCCGGATGACCTTCTCCTAGAAACACGGCAAAGCTGCCGATAAACGCGTCTCCCGCACCGGTTGAATCCACAGACTCGACTTGGAATGGCGGTACGAGTTCCGTACCCTCTTCGCTGGCCAGCAGGCAGCCGCGCTCGCCCCGCGTGATAACGACGCGCCGCACGCCTTTCTCCAGCAGACACCTTGCACATTCCTCCGCCTCGCCAGCGGTAGCCACCGGCATGCCGGTGATCGTTTCCGCCTCGCTCTCGTTTGGCATGAAATAGTCCACGCCGCCGAGTTGCGCAAAGTCCACGGGTTGCGCTGGCGCGGGATTCACGATACACCGGATCCCCTTGCGTTTTGCGAATTGCGCCGTGTGATACACCGTGCGCAGCGGAATTTCAAATTGCAGCACAATGGCGTTCGCTTTTCGCAAAAGCGGCTCTGCCGCATCCACATCCCCCGGAGCTAGCAGGTCGTTCGCGCCCTTCACGACGAGGATGCGGTTTTGCCCTTCGGGATCCACAAAAATGGGCGCGACGCCGCTCGAAACGCCCTCTGCAATGCCCACATAGCTCGCGTCGATTCCCTGAGCCTCGAAATTCTTGATGGTTGCGGGGCCGAAGAGATCGTTTCCGACCTTTGCCACCATGGCGACATTTGCCCCGCACAATCGCGCGGCCACCGCCTGATTCGCGCCTTTTCCGCCGAATCCCAGGTCGAAGCTCTTCCCAAAAATCGTCTCCCCCGGCTTCGGAAACGCGTCATGGAACGTCGTGAGATCCACGTTCGCGCTCCCCACAACAGCGATAAAAGATTGGCTGGCCATCGTTTCACCCTAGCTGATTCGCGCGGATTATATAAGAATCCCGCGCCCAAACCCCAACCCGAGGAGCCTGCCTAGGCGAGCCATTGCTCGGCCTGCGTCATAGGTCCGCACGTCTCTCACGTCTCTCACGTCTCTCTTATGTGCTGTTGTACCCCGATGATAATGTCCCCTTTTGTCCCCGATAGAAATGTCCCCTAATAGGACCTCCAAAAGGAGGTCAGATTGGGGCGGACAGAGATGAGCGAGAGAGAGTTGGGGAGGGTGGAGGTGCTGGCGCGGGTGAAGAGCAAGCAGCTGCGGGTGGTGGATGCGGCGCCGCTACTCCGCTTGAGCTATCGGCAGGCGAAGCGGCTGTGGAGGCTGTATCGGGAGGAAGGTGCTGGGGCTGGTGCGGGAGAAGTACAGCGGGGCGGAAGGCGAGCGATTTGGACCGACGCTGACAACGGAACACTTGGAATCGGAAGATGGCGTGAAGGTGGCGGTGGAAACGCTGCGGCA
>Ga0209153_1000212_pt1 | contig 31451 bp, 33 predicted proteins | sample GraSoiAngelo_120_FD_185877 | JGI IMG/M metagenome (GOLD analysis project Ga0209153, IMG submission 185877) | Grasslands soil microbial communities from the Angelo Coastal Reserve, California, USA - 14_0919_09_20cm (SPAdes) (version 2) | ecosystem: Environmental > Terrestrial > Soil > Grasslands ... | reverse complement strand
AACATCATGGACAAGTTCCCTTCAGTTGAAGTGTTGTCCCGTTTATAAAAACCCCCTGCTGCCAACATGCTGTCAGCATCCCGCAAGGGCAGCCCGCAAAAAGCTGCCCAGCAAGACGAGGAGACGAGACGTTCCATGAGACGCGCCGACCGGCTGTTTCAGATCATTCAGGTGCTCCGGCGCACCCGCCAACCGCTGACCGCGGATGCGATCGCGGCTGAACTGGAGACCTCGAAGCGGACGATCTATCGCGACATCGCGACCCTGATCGGCCAGCGCGTACCGATCCGCGGCGAGGCCGGCATGGGATATATCCTGGAGAAGGGATTCGACTTGCCGCCCTTGATGCTCACCCCCGATGAAATCGAGGCGGCCGTGCTGGGGGCGCAGTGGGTGGCGGGACACGCCGACGTCGCGCTCGCGCGCGCCGCCGACGACCTCATTGCAAAGATCGCCGACACCGTCCCCGAGCGCTTGCGGCCGTTCGTGCTCGAACCTGCGAGCCGCGCCCGCCCCGGCTGGGGCAGGGAGCCTGACCGCATCGACATGGCGCGGACGCGGACGCAGATTCACGAAGGCAAGAAAATCACGCTGCACTATCGCGATGAACAGGGCCGTGACAGCGAACGCACGATCTGGCCGATTGCGGTCGGCTATCTCGAAGCGGTGCGGCTGCTCGCAGCCTGGTGCGAGCTGCGCAAGGATTTTCGGAGTTTTCGAACCGACCGTGTCGTCAATGCCGATTACCTCGACGAAAGATATCCGGAGCGGCGCGACATCCTGCGGGCGAGATGGCGCCAAAGCCTGGTCTGGGAACGGCCAAAGGAAGCTTGAGACGGCATGGCAACGAACGATCCATCCGTTGTAGGGGAAAGCCCCTGCCAAGCTTGCGGCGCCTGTTGCGCCTATTCGTCGAACTGGCCGCGCTTTTCCACCGAGGACGATGCGGCGCTCGATCGCATTCCAGCCGACCTCGTCAACGAAAAGCTGTCGGGCATGCGCTGCGAGGGCGAACGTTGCGCGGCGCTGCAAGGCAAGGTCGGGATCGCGACCTCATGCGGGATCTATGCCATACGGCCGGAGGTTTGCCGGACCTGCATGCCCGGCGATGCCGAATGCGCAATGGCGCGGAAGAAGCACGGCCTGCCGGCGCTCAGCGGATTTGCCGCCTAAGCCGTCACAGCTTGCGCCATATCTTCGTCGTCGAGTTCGTCCTCGATCGGCGAAAAGGTGGAAAGCGGCTTGGTCGAGAGCGTGATCGGCTTGCGGTTGCCGTAGGACAATGACGGCGCCGAGCGCGCCGCGGGTTCGCGCGACAGCGCGTAAAGGGTAGAGCCGACGCGGCCGCCCAGCTGGATCAGGTCGCGTTCCCTGCAGCTTGCGGCAATCGCGAGCGCAAGCGAGTAAAGGTGGCTGCGGCGATAGCAGAACAGCGCCAGCATCGCGCGGACATCGGAAGCGACGCTCTCCACTAACATCGGCAAGCCCTGCGCGCTCGCGCGGTACATTTCGCCGAGCAGTTCGTCCCGAACCGGGCAGAAATCGTTGTCGTAGGCGTCGCGGCTTGAAAACATCGCAGTTCCCCCTGCTTGCGAAGATGCAATGCAATTATCTAACGAAGGGTTAACCACGGAAGCCGGTAGTCGCACGGAGGACTTGCGCGAAGGCTCGCAAATCGGAGCCGCCGCGCACGCTCAGAGCGAATGGGCCTTCATCCAAGCCGCGATCGCTTGGCCAATGGCGGCAGCGGAATCCTCCTGGATGAAATGCGACCCCGCAACCGTCACCTCGGTTTGGTTTTTAAAACTCCGGCAGAAATCCCTGACACGTCCGATCAGGATCGCGCCGGGCTCGGCATTGACGAACAGTTTCGGAATCTCGCTCTCGGCCAGCCACCGCGCATAGTCGGATACGATCTGCACCACGTCAGAGGGCTCTCCCGCGATCGGGATCTGGCGCGGCCACGTCAGGGTCGGCCAGCGGTCCTCGCGTTTCGCAAACGGCTTGCGATACTCCGCCATCTCGGCCTCGGTCAGCTTGCGCAGCACCGAGCCCGGCAGCACCCGCTCCACGAACATGTTGCGGTCGAGGATCATGCTCTCGCCCTTGTCGGAGCGAAAACCCTGGAAGATCGGCGTCGCGGCCGCGCTCCATTCCTCCCAGCCCGCCACCGGGCGCGCGATCGCTTCCATATAGGCGATGCCGCGAACGCGATCGCGATGGTGGTTGGCCCAGTCAAACCCCAGCGCCGAACCCCAATCATGGAGCACGAACGTGACGGGCTCGCTCTCGCCGATCACCGCATCGAAGAAGCCCGCGAGATATTTTCGATGGGTGGTGAAACGGTAGGTATCCGGCCCCGGCTCGGGTAATTTGGCGGAATCGCCCATGCCGATCAGGTCGGGCGCAATCAGCCGGCCGCGGCCGTCGAGTTCGCCGATGACGTCGCGCCAGAGATAGGACGAGGTGGGATTGCCGTGCAGGAAGACGACCGGCGCGCCGGAGCCGCGCTCGTGATAGGCCATGCGGGAGCCATGCACATCGACGGTCTTTTTTGTCAGTGGTTGTTCTGTCATGGGTGTTCCGGCCTCCACAATTGAAACAGCATGGTGCGCGATCGCGCCGGACGCAAATCAATGTCTCTTGCTTTCACCATCTCCGACCTGCGCCGGCGCCCGGAATTTTTCAACACCGTCGCGATGCGGATCTGGCAGGCCTGGTGGGAAGCGGAAGGCACTTCGCTCGACTATATCTCTGGCCGCTTGCGCGAGAACATGAGCGACACGCCAATCCCGTTCGCGCTGGTCGCGCACGACGGCTTTTTACGAAAGGCTGGGCTGGACCCTGCTGGAACGACAAGTCGGGCGCAACGGCCTCGACGTAACGCCAGCGCCAGCGCCTGCGAGTTTAATTCGCCGCCATGAAGATCGACAGGCCGAAGCCGGTGAGATGGTGGAGCGCCTGGTCGATGCCGATCAGCCACCAGAACCATTGATGCTCCATCGTCACGTTGAAAGTCGAGACGCAAAGGCCCTTGGCGCGATCGATGGTGATGTGGATTGCGAAATCGATAAAGGCGACGAACCAGAATCGCGGCGCGACGATCAGGATGAACAACAGCGCAACCGCAAGGTGTATCAGGCAATGCACCAGGAGCGGCAGCGCCCAGCCCTTCTTCTGATCCTTGCCCTGGGCCATCCAGGAATTCTGCAGCAGGAAGTCCGCAATGACGTGCTTGACAGTCAAAAGCAGCATCCAGCCAATCAACAGACCAACCGGAACCGAAGACGACATAGGGGGAAACAACAAAGCTGACGCCCTCGCTGCTCGGACCTGGAACGCACGGGGATAACGAGGCGTTCAGCGCAACTTCCACAAAAACCCGGCCAAATCGACCCGGCATTGATCTTTTATGACATCTCCCGCGCCGGATTGCACCTGCAAGGAACCTTAAAAAACCAAGGTGTGGCCGAGCGGCGATAGCGCCTCCATGGGTTCCGGCCAGCCAGTAACGTTACCGGGGCCCGCAATTTGCAATTCGCGAGGCGCTGCGGATATCATCCCACTCGCAAAAATTGTCGTTCTTTTTTAGGCATTTACGATCCCGCCGGACGAGCCGCGATGCCGCCGCCGCGGCCGGACTAATCCTGACATCGGGGTAAGAGCCATGAGCGCTGAAATCCCAACGCCGCCGGCGGAGCCGCTCCTCCCACGCTCGCAGGTTGTCAAGAGCAACCGCCGGCAGGTGCTGCTATTTGCGCTGCTGACCCTGATCCTGACGGTTGCCACGGTGGGGGGGCGGCCGCGTCTGGTTGCGAAACTCCGAGACGCTGACCATCGCTGTCGGCGACGCCAAGAGCGATGAGGCGATGTTTGCCGCCAAGCTCGCCACGGTTCTCAAGAACACCTCCTCGCGGCTGCGCCTGAAGATCACGTTCAATGCCGACAATGCCAAGGCGCTCACGCAGTTCGACCGCAAGGAGGCCGATCTCGCAGTGCTGCGCACCGACGCCAAGGTTCCACCGCGCGCCCGCGCGCTGGCGATCCTGGAGCACGATGTGCTGCTGCTGATCGGCCCCGGCAACAAGAAGATCAAGTCGCTTGCGGATTTGAAGAAGACGAAAAGGATCGCGGTGCTCGGCGACGGTGACAACAATGTCGCCTTTGTCCGCAATGTCCTCGACGTGAGCGACGGCACGGATGCCGCTTCGCGGGTGCAAATGGCGCCGGCCGGATCGACGCTGGACAAGCTGCTCGGATCGGGCGGCTTCGGCGCCGTCATCGCGATCGGGCACGCCTCCAAAGTCATGAAGGACAAGAGTTACGAGCAATATGCCAAACGCGGCGGATTCACCTTGAATGCGATCGACGAAGCCAAGGCGCTGGCGCGAAAGATCCCCGGCATTTCCGAGGAAACGCTGTCGACCGGCATGCTGTCCTCCTCGCCCGAAATCCCCGATGACGATCTCGACACGATCGGCCTGCAATGGCTGCTGGTCGCGCAATCGCGGATGCCGACGACGACGGCAGGCGACCTCGCGCGCCTCATCTACGAGAACAAGGCGGGACTCGCGCTGGACGACGGCTTCGCCTCCCGGATCGAGCCTGCGGCCACCGACAAGGACGCCTTCATCGTCGCGCACCAAGGCGCCGCCGAATACATCAACGACGACACCAAGTCGTTCATGGACCGCTACAGCGACCTGCTCTATCTCGGCGCTGCGGCGCTCAGCGTGATCGGTTCGATCTTCGCCGCCATCTACACCAAGATCACTCGGATTGCGCCCGAGAAGGCCAGTGAACTGGCAACCGCGATTCTCATGATCGGCGAGAAGGTCGAGCACGCCAATTCACTGGATGCGCTGGAAGCACTGCAGGACGAACTCGAGGCCATCCTGCGCGGCGCGGTGATAGGCCTGCGCGACGGCACCATCTCAAGCGATGGGCTCGATACGTTCAAGCTCGGCTATGAATTGGTCCGCGACGAGATCGGCATGCGCCGGGACCATTTGACGCGGCACGCCGCCCGCGACGACAAGGTAGTGGTCGTGAAATCGGCGCAAAGCGCCTAACTTTTTTTTCCGCGCGGCTTGCCGATACCGTGCCGCCGATCTTCTCTTGACGACCTCCTGAGCGGGGTGTTTCATCCTGTGGCCTTCTGCCCGCTCAACGAGGGCGAAGTGATGCGAAGAGGCGAAAACAGGCCTCGTCCGGCTGACCCGTCGAGGCTCGGATTTCGAACATTTGCCGACAGCCCGCGCCACGCGGCTCTCCGGATGCGGCCCGTGGAGTGCGCGACGCGCCAATCTAGATGGTCGGGCGTACCGACAACCTGCCCGACTCCGGCTGATCGTGGGCCTTGGGTGTTTGAACTTCAAACTGAGGAGGAATACGAGGAGGGGGAGATGATCGAGGGTAAATTCGACTCGCGCACCCTGGCAAACATGAACGTCGCGCTCGACCGCGTTTGCGAGAAGGTCCCGCATGGTGAGGACTACGTGGTTCGCAAACGCGTCGCCAAGCAGATCATCAGATGCGCCAGCAGCGGCAAAACGACGCTCAGCGATTTAACCGCCGCCGGCCAGCGCGCGCTGATCAAGGTCGCGGTCGCGACGAAATAGCGCAAAAATCATCCTGCCGCAGCACTGGCGCCAGCACCTAAGGCCCGCGCCCTGATCTCGGCGATCGCTCGCTTGAGCGCTACCTGCCTCGGATCGGGCCGGGCGGCAGCGCGTGCTTCGGCCACCGCGCCGGCGAGGTCTTGCAGCGGCAGCGCGCCATCGAAGGTCGGTTTCGCCAGGCCGTTGATGATCGCGTGCCAGTCGGCGAGCCCCTGACGATAGCGATCGCCGTAACCCTCGACCATGGTCGCGGTCTCCACGATCGCCGATGTCGCACTTGGCTGCTTCTCCAGACTGCGGCCGATCATGTGCAGCCAGCGTTCAACCCAGGCGCGCTCCTCGCTATAGCGGATCGAAAACAACCGCCATCGGCGCAGCCACGCTTCGATCTTCAAGCGGCGAAGGCCCCAACGGCTTGCGGTGCTGAAAGGGATCGAGACCCGCCTGTGGGCCCACCCGAGCTTGTCGAGCACCATCAGCACGGGATCGGCGGCTACCGCAGGAAGCGCATCGACCAATTCATCGAACCGGAATTTCTTGACGTCGGTGGATCGAACCTGACCGTCACTGTCGCGGAATTCGGCGAGCTTCAACTGCGCGATCCGGATCGCATCCTCGTAGGCCATGCGGTTGCCCATCAAGCGCGCGATCTCACGAAACGTTGCGGCATCGACGCCCTGACGGCCGACGAAGCGCTGCAGCCGCTCGACATAGAGCTTTGCATAGGCGGCGCCCTGATAATCCATCAACAAATGAATGCCATCGCTGACGACGGACGAGGCGCCGTCGGGCAAGCCGTCGGGAAGGGACGGCGGCGTGTTATCTTGCTCGTCGAGGAAATCGGCGAACAGATAGCGAAGCGAAGACAGCAGGCCGTCGTCTGACACGTGAGTGCCCCTGTTTCCGGCGGCTCAAGCCGGCTTCGGCGCCGCGGCAGACACCGCCGCCGTCTGCTCCGCCAGCCGCTGCTCCAGCGTGCCGATGTTTTGAAACAGCCGGGCGCTGGAGAGACGCAGAAAGTAGAAGCCGAAGGCTGGATTCTGCACGTATAGTTCCTCGACCTTGCTGTAGCTGACGCTCAGGATCAAGCCGGCCTCGACGCATTCCAGCGTCTGGGTTCGCACGTTGGACGGAGAGAGCATGCCGAGTTCGCCGACAATGGCGCCGACCGGCAGTTCGATGCCCGACTCGACCAGCTTGAATCGGCCGCTGACGATATAGAGCATGTCCTCGGCCTTCTCGTCTTTGTAGAACAATACCTCGCCGGCTTCGCATCTGCGCTCGGTCATGAAGGGTTTCAACCATTCCATCGACAGGTCGCTATTGACGGATTTTTTGACGTCGCGCACGAGCTGGAGCATCTGGTGCAGCCGATAGGAATTGAGCACCAGCACCACCGTCTGCACCAGAATGACCAGGTAATTATGGCTTGGAATCGCCGTCGTGATCAGGACCAGATTGGTGAGGATACCGAAAACCCTCAGAGGGATCATCGTCCGCATCGTGGTGGTAGCGACCACGAAGACCGATGCGAACAGGGCGCCGGCTGTTCCTGCGTGTTCTGCGAGATGTGAGGTATCCATCGAGGCCAACCAAAAACCAAAAGGAGGAAAGCGGGGCATCATAATGTCCGCGGGCGCTTTTGATATACGCGCAAAAAGCGACGTTTTGTCTGGGATTTGGGCTGTTCCGGCCAAAATTCCTCGGATATCCCGCCTGCCTCCATGGGTCAGCGCAAGGCAGGGCGAGGCCGGTTTTTCGAAGCGAACAACACGAGGTGAGCGTCGATAACGTTGTTTTCCAACCGTCGTTGACGACCTCCCCCCGCTTGGGCACCTTGGGGGGGGGACCGGTCACGCCATGCCGTCGCCGCATCCGTTTCTCTTTAAGCCGCAAGGCCGCTTATTCGAATGTCCAAGCCGCACGCTTTTCCCGCCCTGGAGCTATTCGTGGTGGCAACAGCCGGCCGCAACATGACGAGGCCCGCCTATGTCGCCGTCCTGACCGGCGTCGCCATGATGGTGCTGCTCACCGTCGATCCCGCCTATGAGGCGGCGCATCACTGGGTCGACGCGGTGCTGTGGGCATGCCTGGCCTTCTTCCTGTTCGAATGGGTGGTACGGCTTCAGTACGCGTCCAAGGCGGATCGCTTGTGGACTTACGCATTGTCGGGCCGTGGGCTGCTCGACGGTTTCTCGGCGGCAGCCATACCGCTTGCGCTCGTCCTTGGCGCCAATCCCAAATCGGCGTGGTTGCTCGGCATATTCTGGATGTTCAAGGTGGTTCCGGGGATTCCGGGACTGCGGCAGTTGCGCCGGGTGCTGGTGCAGGAATCCGGGCCGCTCTTGAGCGTGCTGGTGATCTTTCTCATGGTGCTGTTTCTGGCTTCGGTAGCCATGTATTTTCTGGAGCGCGACGCCCAGCCGGCCGGCTTCGGCAGCGTGCCTGCGGCGTTATGGTGGGCGGTCGCGACCCTGACCACGACGGGATATGGCGATGTCGTTCCGATCACGCCCCTCGGCCGGCTGGTCGCGGGGTTGGTGATGATCTGCGGCATCGGCGTGTTCGGGCTGTGGGCCGGTATTCTTGCCACCGGCTTTGCCGCTGAAACCCGCCGCGACAATTTCCTCAAGACCTGGGAGTCGGTCAGCAAGGTGCCGTTCTTTGCCTCGCTCGGCCCGGCCGCGATCGCCGACGTCACGCACATGCTGCGCACTATGGATCTGCCGGCGCGCACCATGATCATCCGCAAGGGCCAGCAGGGCGACTGCATGTATTTCATCGCCGCAGGCGAGGTGGAAGTCGACTTGCCGGGCAAGAAAGTCACGCTCGGCGACGGCGCGTTCTTCGGCGAGATGGCGCTGCTCGGCAACAATCTGCGCTCCGCCAACATCACGACCACCCGGGTATCGCGGCTCTTGGTGCTCGATCTCGTCGACTTCCGCCTGTTGATGGCACGGCATCCGGATCTCGCCGAGACCATCGACGCCGAGGCCAAGCGGCGGGAGCTGGAGAACAAGTGATGCACGTCCAATCCACAGCCGTCGAAGCGGCGACGCCGCCGGTCCTCGAATGCGACGGCGCGCGTGCCTCTATCCGCCTCAACCGGCCGAAGCATCTGAACCGGCTGCAGGCGGAAGACCTCGACGTGCTTTTGCGCCTGTTCGACCGCATCGAGGCCGATTCCGCGATGCGGGTGCTGGTGCTGACCGGCACCGGGCGGGCCTTCAGCGCCGGCTACGATCTGAACTCGGTTGCCGAGCGCGCCGCCAGCGCCGCTGAAGAGAGCGCCGGATCGGCGTTCGAAATCGTCGTCAACCGCCTGGAAGACTTGGCGCTGCCGACGATCTGCCGACTCAATGGCGGGGTCTATGGCGGCGCGACCGACCTTGCGCTGGCCTGCGACTTCCGCATCGGCGTCGACACCGGAGAGATGTTCATGCCGGCGGCACGACTGGGATTGCACTATTACAAAAGTGGCATCGCCCGCTATGTTTCACGGCTTGGCGCCGACAACGCCAAAAAGCTGTTTTTGACCGCCGAGAAGATCAGCGCGCCGGAAATGCTGCGGATCGGCTATCTCACCGCCATGGTGCCGCCCGAGTCGCTCGACGAAGAGGTGGACCGGCTGGCGACGCTGCTCGCCGGCAATGCGCCGGTCGCGATGGCCGGCATGAAGCGCACGATCAACGAAATCGCCCGCGGCAAGCTCGACGAGGCGGCCGCCGATCAGCGCGCCCGCGACAGCATGCGCGGCGAAGAGATCAAGGAAGGCGTCAGGGCCTTCGCCGAGAAACGCCCGCCGAAGTTTTAGCTATCCACAAACGTCACGGTATCGGCAACGTCGGCGCGTGAGGTGCGATAGCTGTTGATCTTGTGGGCGTGGTCGGCATAGCCGAAGGAAATGCCGCAGACCACGCGGCGGTCGTCGCCGAGATTGAAGTGGCGGCGGATCAGCGCCGAATGGCGAGCTAGGGCTGCCTGCGCGATGGTGCCGAGACCGAGCGCTTGCGCGGCCAGCATGAAATTGCCGACATAGGCGCCGCAATCGATCGCACCGTAAACCCCGAGCGGCTCGTCGGTGTGAATGATCGCAACGTGCGGCGCACCAAAGAAATTGTAATTCTCCAGCGCTTGCTTCGCATAGGCGGCCTTGTCGCCTCGGGCGATACCGAGCGTGTTGTAAAGTTGAAATCCGCTCTCGCGGCGGCGCTCCAAGTAGCGTCCGAGATATTCGCGCGGCGGTGGGAAGTCGTGGCCGTCCGGTGCGCCGGACGCCGCCTCCGCATAGATCAATTTGCGAAACCGTTCCTTGGCCTCGCCCCTCGCGATCACGACCTGCCACGGCTGGCTGTTGCACCAGGACGCCGTGCGCTGTGCCACGGCGAGAACGTGCGCGATGGTCTCGCGCGGAACCTCTCGCGGCAGGAAGGCGCGAACCGAATAGCGCTCGTTCAGCAGTTCTTCGAGCACGCCGATGCGATCTTCCGTCGCGTAATGCGAGTTCGGCGCTTTTGCCGCGTCATCCATGATCATGGTCCCTCTATCGTCCCTTAATCGGAATCTCGTTGAACGGCACGTCCTTGTCGACGCGGATGTCGCCGGGCAGCCCCAGCACGCGCTCGGCGATGATGTTGCGCAGGATTTCGTCGGTGCCGCCGGCGATGCGCATCGACGGCGAAGACAGCAGCATCTGCTGGAACTGGCCGCGCGCTTCCTCCTCGGCCTCACCGGTGAAGACGCCGGCCGCGCCTTCGAGATCCATCGCATAGGTCGCGATGTCCTGCAGCATCACACCTGCGACGAGCTTGCCGATCGAGTTTTCCGGCCCCGGGCGCTCGCCCTTCGACAGCGCCGAGATCGCGCGGTAGCTGGTATATTTCAGCCCGCTCGCCTTCACCGCCCAGCTCGCAAGTTTCGAGCGCGTGGCGCGATCGTCGATCGCAAGCCCATCCTCCGTCATCAGATTGGAGCAGAACTCGAACATCTCGGGAAAGCCGGTCGCAAGCCGCGCGCCGATCGACATCCGTTCGTTCATCAGCGTGGTGAGCGACACGCTCCAGCCGTCGCCGACCGCGCCGAGACGCTGGCTATCAGGGATCACCACGTCGGTAAAATAGACCTCGTTGAATTCCTGCATGCCGTTGGCCTGTTTGATCGGCCGCACCTCGACACCTTTGCTCTTCATGTCGAGGAAGAACATCGTCAAACCCTTGTGCTTGGGCACATTGGGATCGGTGCGGGTGATCAGGAGGCCGCAGTCGGAATAATGCGCGCCGGAGGTCCAGATCTTCTGGCCGTTGACGATCCAATCGTCGCCGCGTCGTTCCGCGCGGGTGCGCAAGCCCGCGACATCGGAGCCGGCGGCAGGCTCGGAAAACAACTGGCACCAGATTTCCTCACCCGAGGCGAGCTTCGGCAGATAGCGCTGCTTGGCCTCCTCGCTGCCGTAAGCCATCACCGTCGGCCCGCACATCCCCTCGCCAATCTGAAATGGCTGCGTCAGCTTGCCGAAGACGCCCTCTTCTTGCTGCCAAATCACGCGCTCGATCGGCGTTGCGCCGCGGCCGCCATATTCCTTTGGCCAGTGCAGGCAGGCCCATCCCCCTTGCGCCTTCTTCTTCTGCCAGGCCTTGCCGACCTCGACCATGTCGTGGCTCGCGAGGCGGATGCGGCCGAGCGACGATTTCGAAAGCTCCGCTTCGAACTCCTTCGGCGCGTTGGCGTCGATCCATTTGCGGGCGGTGTCACGGAATTCGGCTTCCTGCGGCGTGTCGTCGAAATTCATTCCCGTTCTCCTCTGTCCTACGCCGCGTTCTTCTTGCGCATGCGATCGATCAGCGCGTCTTCCCAATAAGAGAGGCTACCGAGGGAAAGCGCCATCGCGTTGGCGCGGCGGTAGTACATGTGGCAATCGAACTCCCAGGTAAAACCCATGCCGCCGTGAACCTGGATGTTGTTCTTGGCACAATGCTGGAATGCCTGCGTTGCGCTGATGCGCGCGGCAGCGGCGGCCTCCGGCAATTCCGACGCATCGCTCGAAAGCGCCCAGGCGCCGTAATAGCAATTGGAGCGCGCGAGCGTCGCCGAGACATACATGTCGGCCAGCATGTGCTTGACCGCCTGGAACGAACCGATCGGCCGGCCGAAGGCGATGCGATCCAGCGCATAATCGCGGCCCATTTCGAGCGCGCGGTCGGCGCCACCGACTTGTTCGAACGCAATCAGTACCGCGGCGCGGTCGAGCACGCGGGAAATGATGCTCCAGCCTTCACCGGCAGCGCCGAGCGGTTCGGCCTTGCAGTTCTTGAAGTTGAGTTCGGCTTGTCCTCGGGTGGGATCGATATTGGTCAGCGCCTTGGCTTCAAGGCCGCCGGCCTTCAAGTCGACCAGGAACAGCGAGACGTCGGTCTCGCGGCCGCTCGAACCGGTGCGCGCGGCGACGATCGCGAAATCGGCAATCGCGCCGTCGGGTACCGGCTTCTTCACGCCGTTGAGCGTTCCGCCTGATGCGGTGAGCCTGACGGCCTGCGGCGACGGATTGCCCTTGCCTTCGAACAGCGCCAGCGTGCCGATCGCCTCGCCCGCGGCGATGGCCGACAGCCATTTCCGTTTCTGCGCCTCGCTGCCAGCGAGCAGCAACGCTTCCGCAGCGAGATAAACGGTCGAGGAGAACGGCACCGGCGCCAGCGCGCGGCCCATTTCTTCGGCGATAACGCAGAGCTCGAGATGGCCGGCGCCGGCGCCGCCGAATTCTTCCGGGATCGCGACGCCGAGAAAGCCCATCTCGGCGAGGCCCTTCCACAGTTGCTTGTCATACGGTGCTTTGGCGTCCAGCACGGCGCGCACCGCTTTGGGCGGGCACTTCTCCGCCAGGAACTTTCTGGCCTGATCGCGCAGTTGCTTCTGGTCATCGGAGAAATCGAAATTCATGGCGATCTACCTTTTATTCGCTGGTCATTCGCGGGCACGCTCCTGCTCGCCGTCGGCAACAGTTGCGAGCGGTAACTACCGCGGCGCCATGCGGATCGCGCCGTCGAGACGGATGGTCTCGCCGTTGAGCATCGGGTTCTCGACGATGTGCACCGCGAGGTTGCCGTATTCGCTGGCATCGCCGAGCCGCGCCGGATGCGGCACCTGCGCGCCGAGGCTCTTGCGCGCCTCTTCGTTCAATCCCATCAACAGCGGCGTCAGGAACAGGCCGGGCGCGATGGTGTTGACGCGGATCTTCTGGCTCGCGAGGTCGCGCGCGGCCGGCAGGGTCAGGCCGACCACGCCGCCCTTCGAGGCGGAGTAGGCGATCTGGCCGATCTGGCCTTCATAGGCCGCGACGCTCGCGGTGTTGATGATGACGCCGCGCTCCTCGCCGATCGGCTCCGCCGTCACCAGGCGCTCGGCAAACAGCCGCAGGCAGTTGAAGGTACCGATCAGGTTGACGTTGATGATGCGCGCGAATTTGGCGAGCGGATAGACGCCGTCCTTGCCGACGATGCGCTGCGAGCCGCCGATCCCGGCACAATTCATCAATACGCGCGCGATGCCGTGCGCGGCCTCAGCTTTGGCGAGCGCCGCTTTCACCTGTTCTTCGTCGGTGACGTCGGCATGCAGGGCAACACCCCTTACCTCGGCCGCGATCTTTTCGGCATTCTCCTTGCTCTGGTCGAGCACGCCGATCTTGGCGCCTTTGGCGGCCATGGCGCGCGCGGTGGCGGCACCCAGGCCCGAGCCTCCGCCGGTGATGAGGACGGCAACGTCTTTCAACTGCATTTTGAAACCTTTCCTTGGGCGTTTCTTCTCTGGACTCTAAAGCTTCGAAATGATCATCCGGCGGCAACGACTCCATTTGTCGTGAGCATTCCGCCGCAGATCAGCGCCTCCATGTGCTGGATGTACTCCCGGCAGACCTCGTCGGTGATCGGGCCGACGCCGGTCGCGCGCGACATCGCGTGGCGGCCGAAAAAGAGATGATCGCAGGCGCCAATCAGGCTGGTGTAAAACAACACCGGATCGATGTTGCGGAATTCGCCGCACCTGATGCCCTCCGCTAGAAGGTGGCGATGAAACCCGAGCAGCGGGGCGACGAAGAATTGCGAGACCTCGTCGGCGGCCTCGGTGCTGGTTTCATGCAAGAGATAATGGATCAACCGGTTCATGTAGGGGAACCGGTGATAGGCGCGGATGATACCGGCAATGTGCAGTCTGAGCTTGGCGGTCGGCGTGATCGGCTGCGCCAACAGATATTCGAGGTTCGACACTTCGGCCGCGGCATCCCGGGCCAGCAGCGCCAGCAACAGTCCGTCCTTGTTGCCGAAGTGATATTTCACCAGCGCGGCGTTGACGCCGGACTTTTGCGCGATATCGCTGAGCGATACCTCGATGGACGATCGCTCGATCATCAGTGCGCTCGCCGCCATGAGCAGCTTCTCGGCGGTGGCGTTCTTCGCGGCCGGAAAGCTTGTCGGCACGCTGGTATTCAACTGTGATCCCATGACCCGCCCGCGGGACGAAAACCCAAACCGAAATCCAAGGCGAGATAAGCCGATGCAAGCGCCGCACTCAAGGGTTAATTGATCGATTGACTAAATCCCTGAGCATCCCTTAAATCCGCCCCGACATTCCAGACAAACCCAGAACAATCAGGGAGATGAAGAGATGGCCGAGGCTTATATTGTCGCCACCGCCCGGACCGCCGGCGGACGCAAGGGAGGACGTCTTTCGACCTGGCATCCGGCGGATCTTGCCGCGACTGTGCTGGATGCCCTGGTGGAGCGCACCGGCGCCGATCCCGCCGACATTGAGGACGTCATCATGGGCTGCGTGATGCAGGCCGGCGAGCAGTCCAACAACATCGCGCGCAATGCCATCATGGCATCAAAGCTGCCCGAGAGCGTGCCCGGCACCTCGATCGATCGGCAATGCGGCTCGTCACAGCAGGCGCTGCATTTTGCGGCGCAAGCCGTGATGTCAGGCAGCATGGATATCGTGATCGCCGCGGGCGTCGAGTCGATGACGCGGGTGCCGATGGGTCTGGCTTCGTCGCTGCCCGCAAAGAACGGTTTCGGCCACTACAAGAGCCCGGGAATCGAGCAGCGCTACCCCAACATCATGTTCAGCCAGTTCACCGGCGCAGAGATGATGGCGGAAAAATACGGCCTCTCCAAAGACGAACTGGATGAGTATTCCTATAACAGCCACCAGCGCGCGATTGCCGCCACCCAGGCCGGCCGCTTCAAAGACGAGATCGTTCCGGTGCAGATCACCCGCGCCGACGGCTCGACCGATACGCACAATATCGACGAAGGCATCCGCTTCGACGTCAGCCTCGCGGGCATCAAGGGCGTCAAGCTGATCGCCGAGAATGGCAAGCTCACCGCGGCAAGTGCCAGCCAGATCTGCGACGGCGCCTCCGGCGTGATGGTCGTCAACGAAAAGGGCCTGAAATCGCTCGGTATCAAGCCGATGGCGCGGGTCCACCACATGACCATGATGGGCGGCGATCCCGTGATCATGCTGGACGCGCCGTTGCACGCGACCGAACGCGCGCTGAAGAAGGCCGGCCTGTCGATCGATGACATCGACCTGTTCGAGGTCAACGAGGCCTTTGCCTCGGTACCGACGGCGTGGCTCAAAACCACCGGCGCCGACCCCGAGCGGCTCAACGTCAATGGCGGCGCGATCGCGCTCGGCCATCCGCTTGGCTGCTCCGGCACCAAATTGATGACGACGCTCGTCAATGCGCTCAAGCAACGCAACAAGCGCTACGGCCTGCAGACCATGTGCGAAGGCGGCGGCATGGCCAATGTGACGATTGTGGAAAGGCTGTAGAAGAAGCGAATAGCGAGTAGCGAATAGTGAGTGGATGCAGGGCGCATGCCGCCGCCTCTCATCTATTCGCTATTCGCTACTCACTATTCGCGCCTCTGAGAAATCCTTCATGACCCACCCATCGATTCACGCGCGTAGCCATCCCGACAAGGTCGCCTACCAGATGGCGGGCAGCGGCAAGGCAATCAGCTATCGCGAGCTTGACGAACTCTCGAACCAGGGCGCGCATCTGTTCCGTTTGCTCGGGCTGAAGGCCGGCGATCACATCGCCCTATTGATGGAGAATCGCCTTGCCTTCATGGAAATCTGCTGGGCGGCGCAGCGCTCAGGGCTCTATTACACCGCGATCAGCCGCTATCTCACCCCGGACGAGATCGCCTATATCGTCAAAGACTGCGGCGCCAAACTCGTCATCACCTCGCCGAAATGCGCCGACCAGGTCAAGAGCTTGATCACGGATGCGCCCGGCGGGCCCTTGTTCTATATGCTCGACGAGCCTCTCCCCGGCTTCCGCTCGTTCGACAAGGAGGCGAGCGTGCAGCCGACCACGCCAATCCCCGATGAGGTCGCCGGCTACGACATGCTGTATTCGTCGGGCACTACGGGGCGACCAAAGGGCATCAAGCGGCAGTCGGAAAGCAAACCGATCGACGTGCCGAATCCGTTTCTGAAAGTTCTCTGCGCCGACATGTGCGGCATGAATGCCGACAGCATTTACCTTTCGCCGGCGCCGCTCTATCACGCCGCGCCCTTGCGCTTCAACATGATGGCGATCACGCTAGGCGGTACCTCGATCATCATGGAATCTTTCGATGCCGAAACGTTTTTAAAGCTGGTCGAGAAGCACAGGGTGACGCAATCGCAACTGGTGCCGACCATGTTCGTGCGCATGCTGAAACTGCCGGATGAAGTTCGGCTGCGCTACGATGTCTCCTCGCTCAAAGGCGCGATCCATGCCGCCGCGCCCTGCCCGATCGACGTCAAGGCCAAAATGATCGACTGGTGGGGACCGATCCTGATCGAATATTACGCCGGCTCGGAAGGCAACGGCATCACGGTTTCGACTTCAGAGCAATGGCTCACCCATCGCGGCACGGTCGGTCGCGCCGTCGTCGGCAAGGTCAAAATCCTTGACGACAACGACCAGGAAGCGCCCACGGGGCAGATCGGCACGGTCTATTTCGCCGATGCGCCGGTGTTCGCCTATCACAACGATCCGGAGAAGACCAAGCGCGCCTACAACGCCAGGGGTTGGTCGACACTCGGCGACGTCGGCTATCTCGACGACGAAGGCTTTCTCTATCTCACCGATCGCAAATCTTACATGATCATTTCGGGCGGCGTGAACATCTACCCGCAGGAGACCGAGGACGTGCTGATCACCCATGCCGACGTTGCCGACGTCGCGGTGTTCGGCGTTCCGAACGAGGAGATGGGCGAAGAGGTCAAGGCCGTGGTGCAGCCGCACGACATGTCACGCGCAGGGAAAGCGCTGGAAGCCGAGCTGATCTCATTTTGCCGAAAGCACCTGTCGCCGATCAAATGCCCGCGCAGCATCGACTTCGAGGCCGAACTGCCGCGCACGCCGACGGGAAAGCTGGTGAAGCGGCACTTGCGCGACAAATATTGGCCGCAGATGACGGTGAGAATATCGTAGAGTGGGCAAAGGCGCGTCTATTGCGCCGTGCCCACCAATTGTTGATGTCCTCGCGCATAGTGGTGGGCACGCGGAGCCTGTCATCGGGCGCGCATTCGTGCGACCCGTTGGCTTTGCCGACCCTACGAATCTTTTTGTGAGCTAGCCAAAATGGAAAGCCTCCCCGACATCCCCCTTCCCTCCACGATCCGCTCGCGCTTCGTGGAAAACATCAACGGCCTTCGCATGCATGTGCTCGAGGCCGGCTTCGAGACGCGTGGGCGCCCGTGTTTGCTGCTGCTGCACGGCTTTCCCGAACTTGCCTATAGCTGGCGCAAGGTGATGCCACAGCTTGCGGAGGCCGGCTATCACGTGATCGCGCCGGACCAGCGCGGCTATGGCCGCACCACTGGCTGGGACGCGAACTACGACGGCGATCTCACGCCGTTCCGGCTCACCAATGTGGTGCGCGACGCGCTCGGCCTCGTAGCAGCCTTCGGCCACGCAACCGTCGATGCCGTCATCGGCCATGATTTTGGCAGCCCGGTCGCGGGGTGGTGCGCGCTGCTGCGGCCCGATGTGTTCCGATCGGTGGCGCTGATGAGCGCGCCGTTCGCGGCCCCGCCATCGCTCCCGTTCAACACCGCCGATGCGCCCGCGAAACCCCAACCGGAAGATCCGGTGCATCGCGAGCTCGCAAGCCTGCCGCGGCCGCGCAAGCATTATCAGTGGTACTATTCGACACGTGAGGCGAACGACGACATGCATCGCGCGCCGCAAGGCGTGCATGATTTCCTGCGCGCCTATTACCATCACAAGAGCGCGGACTGGAAAGACAACAAGCCTTATCCGCTGCAATCCTGGTCGGCCGGCGAACTCGCGAAACAGCCGACCTATTATGTGATGGATCTCGCCAAGACCATGCCGGAGACGGTCGCGGCCGAAATGCCCGATGGCGCCGCGATCGCGGCGAACAGATGGCTTCCCGACAGCGAGCTTGCTTTCTACAGCGCTGAATATGCCCGCACCGGATTCCAGGGCGGCTTGCAATGGTATCGCTGCGGCACTTCAGGCGCCTTCAACGCCGAACTCCAGATCTGGTCGGGCAAAACCATCGACGTGCCCTCCTGCTTTATCTCAGGCAAACAGGATTGGGGCACCTATCAGCGCCCTGGCGTCTATGAGGCGATGCAGAAAAGCACATGCACCAGGATGTTAAGCGTTCATCTGGTCGACGACGCCGGCCATTGGGTGCAACAGGAGCAGCCGGAGCAGGTCAGTCATTTGCTGCTCGAATTTCTGCAGAAATCGCGCGCCAGCCGCTAAACGGATTTGACCCCGGAAACACAGCCTTCTATAACAGTTTAGAACCATTCTAAACAGAGAAGGCGCTGACCCGTGAAGAATTTTGCCGATCTCACCGAGCGCGAGGTGCTGGCCGTTGCGATCTCCTCAGAGGAAGAAGATAGCCGCATCTATATGAGCTTCGCCGAGGACCTCGCGAAGCGTTATCCGGACACCGCCAAGGTATTCGAAGAGATGGCCGAGGAGGAGAGCGGTCATCGCCATCGGCTGCTGGAATTGTATGAGCAGCGTTTCGGACCGCATCTGCCGCCGATCCGGCGGGAGGACGTCAAGGGATTTTTGCGCCGGCGCCCGATCTGGCTGACCAAGAATCTGTCGCTCGACGCCATCCGCAAGGAGGTCGAGACGATGGAGCTGCAAGCCGAGCGGTTCTACGCCAAGGCCAGTGAGCGCGCGGAGGATGTCGGGGTCCGCCGGCTGCTCGGCGATCTCGCCGAAGAGGAAAAGGGCCACGAGAAACTCGCGGCAAAGCTGACCAACCAGATTCTGAGCCCGGATGTACGCGAAGCCGAAGACAGGACGCGCCGGCGCCTATTCGTCCTGCAGTATGTGCAGCCCGGCCTCGCCGGATTGATGGACGGATCGGTATCGACGCTGGCGCCGCTGTTTGCCGCCGCCTTCGCGACCCATCTGAACTGGCAGACGTTTCTGGTTGGACTCGCCGCCTCGATCGGCGCCGGCATCAGCATGGGATTTGCGGAAGCCTTGTCCGACGACGGATCGCTCACCGGGCGCGGTTCGCCGTGGCTGCGCGGCGCTGCCAGCGGCGTGATGACGGCACTCGGCGGTTTGGGCCACTCCATGCCGTATCTGGTACCGGATTCATGGCCCAACGCGTTCTGGATCGCGACCGCGATGGCAGGCGTCGTGGTGTTCTTCGAATTATGGGCGATCGCTTTCATCCGCGCCCGATATATGGACACCCCGTTCCTCCAGGCGGTATTCCAGATCGTGCTCGGCGGCGTCATCGTGCTTGCGGTCGGCATTCTGATCGGCGCGGCGTAGGCGGGCACCGCGGCGATGATGAGACGCCGATTCAGACCGGGCTCCAGGCGCCATCTTTCCTGGCTGGCCTGCACTGCCGTCTCTGTCCTGCTCGCCCAAGGTGCGAAGGCCACTGATGAAATCCAGGTCTACAACGCCGGCATTGCCGCGGTGGGCCAATTCACGATCCAGCAGCACCTCAACTACACCGCGATCGGGCTTAAGGACCCGCCGTTTCCGGGTGGCCTCGTCTCCAACCACGCAATCAACGGCACGCCGGAATTTGCCTATGGCGTCACCGATTGGTGGGAAGTCGGGCTCTATCTGCCCTTCGCCATCCAGGATCAACAGTTTTTGTCAAATTCATTCAAGTTGCGGACCCTGTTCGTCTCGCCCAATGCCGAGAAGCGCGACTTCTTTTACGGGATCAATTTCGAATTCAGCAACGAGACGCCCAAATTCTCGCAAACGCGATTTGCAATGGAGATGCGGCCCATCATCGGCGTCCGTAACGCCGACTATGAATTCATCGTCAACCCGATCGTAGATATCGGCTTTGGAAAACTTGGCGAGGCGGACTTCGCGCCAGCGGCGCGGCTGGCGCGAAAGCTCGATAAGGATCTGTTTGTAGGGCTCGAATATTATTCCGATTTCGGCAAGATCGGGGACTTCCCGAAGCTCGCCGATCAGCAACACACGTTATTCGCCGTGACCGATTTCAAGGTCGGCGTCGTGGATGTGAACTTCGGTGTTGGCTATGGACTGACGCCTGCGTCCGACCGTCTCGTCATCAAAACGATTTTGGGCTACGCGTTTCCGGTGCCCGGGAGCAATTCCAGCGAACAGAAGACCTCATCCGGACCGGTCAATCCGATGGCGCGCACCTCCGCGCGACCATTTCAACCCTGACGCGACGATGCATCCCTCGTGCCTCGCTGCCCGCCTTTATCGATTCTAAGTCGATCAATTCTGTTTCCTGTTATGGAATTAAAGCGGCATCGAGTGGATCGTTGTCGTGATGCTAAACCCCTTGCCCAAACGACCTCTCCAGGGAATTTCATGGCTACCCAACTGAGATACGGGACCACCGCGAAGGTGCTCCACTGGCTGATCGTGGCGCTGCTCGTGGTGCAATATCCGATCGGCTGGCTGATGCCCGACCTTCACCGCGGCATGCAACCTGGCGCCGGCATGACATTCCATGTGTCCTTTGGATTAGCGATTCTGGTTCTCATCGTTCTGAGATTCGTATGGCGGCTTACTCACCCGGTAGATCCGGAAAGTTCGCTGGCCGGCTGGCAGCGGCTCAGCTCGGAGGCCGTGCACTGGATGCTCTACGTCCTGGTGCTGGCAACCACTCTGACGGGCTGGCTGTTCGCCTCGTTTCGCGGCTGGTCGATCTCGCTCTTCTACCTCGTGCCGGTGCCCATGCTGGCATCCGACAATGAGGTGGCCGGCAAAGCCATCGACGGTCTGCATCAAGCCGCGGAATGGACGTTGTTGGTGGTGATCGGTATCCACGTCGCGGCGGCGCTGGCCCACATATTCGTCTACCGCGACCGCATCATGCAGCGGATGCTGCCGGAGTAGCTCGCCCCGCGCAGCGATCGCAGGTCTAGCGGCAGCTTGTGGAACCGGGCATCATCTCCTGCAGACCAGCCAAACAGAGCAGGAGAACAGCCTTGGCCAAATCGCAGTGGAGTTTCAATACCGCGGTCGAAGCGTCGGCAGCACTGAGGGCAAAGAAGGTATCCGCCGTCGAGCTCGCCAACGACGCCATTGGCCGCATCGAGCGCCACGACGGCAAAATCAATGCGATTTGCGTGCGCGATTTCGAACGCGGCCTGCAAGCCGCGCGCGAAGCCGACGCCGCGTTGGCGCGCGGCGAGCAAAAGCCGCTGCTCGGCATTCCCTTGACCGTGAAGGAATCCTACAACGTCGCCGGCCTGCCCACGACATGGGGCTTTGTGCCGCAAAAGAATTACCGGCCCGCGGAAGACGCGCTGGCGATTTCGCGGGTGAAAGAAGCCGGCGGCGTGATCCTCGGCAAGACCAATGTGCCGGTCGGGCTCGGCGACTGGCAGAGTTACAACGACATCTACGGCACCACCAACAATCCCTATAACCTCGGCCGCACGCCGGGCGGCTCTTCCGGCGGCTCGGCGGCGGCGCTCGCTGCCGGTTATGGGCCGCTTTCGCTCGGTTCCGACATCGGCGGCTCACTGCGCGTGCCGGCGTTTCATTGCGGCGTCTACGCGCACAAGCCGACCTTTGCGCTGGCCCCCTCGCGCGGCCATCTGCCGCCGCCGTTTCCGGCGATCCCGATGGACCGCGACATGGCGGTGATCGGCCCGATGGCGCGCTCAGCTCTCGATCTTTCGCTCGTGCTTGATGTGATCGCAGGGCCCGACCCGCTGGAGGCCGGTATCGCCTACAGGCTGGCCCTGCCGGGCGCACGTCACGCCGGCTTGAAGGATTTTCGCGTGCTGGTCGTCGAAACCGATCCGGTATTGCCACCGAACAAGGAGATTCGCGACGCGATCGAGAAACTTGCCGGCAATCTTGCAAAGGCCGGCGCGAGCGTGACGCGAGAGAGCGCGCTGTTGCCCAACTTTGCGGAGACGACGCGGTTGTATATGCGGATGCTGCTGTCGTTCCTTGGCACGTTCTTTCTCCCCGAGGTGTACGCCGGCGCCCAGGCCGCCGCCGCGCAGCTATCGCCAGATGACAGGAGCCTTGCCGCCGAACGTCTGCGCGGCATCACCACAAGCCATCGCGCCTGGGTACTCGACGAGACCGCGCGGGCGCGGCTGCGCGCGCAATGGCGTGAGCTGTTTCGGAGTTTCGACGCCGTAATCTGCCCGATCATGCCGACATCCGCCTTTGCGCACGATCATTCGCCGGAGCAGGAAAAGCGCAGCATCAATATCGACGGCAAGGATTACCCTTATCCCGATCAACTGGCCTGGCCCGGGATCGCCACCTTGCCCGGACTGCCGGCGACCGCGATTCCGCTTGGTCTAGGCGGCGACGGATTGCCGATTGGCGTGCAAATCGTCGGGCCCTGGCTGGAGGATCGCACACCGCTGAAACTGGCGGAACTGATCGAGCGTGAATTCGGCGGCTTCGTTGCGCCGCCGATGTTCGATGATTAAGAATGCCTCGTGCCACAACGGAGCAAAACGGATGAGCAAGGACATCGACGAACTGACGCTGCTCAATCGGGATTACGTCGCCTCGGTGCAGAATTCGGACGTCAAACGTTTCGACGAAATTTTGGCGCAGGATTTTTACTGCACCAATCCCGACAAAACCCTGGTCGACCGCGCCGCATTCCTCAAGCAGACAGCTGCGCCGGTGAAGATCAAGGATCTCAGGGCGGAGGACGTCAAGATTCGCGTGCTGGGCGACTTCGCCATCATCCATGCCGCCACCCGCTACACCACACCCGAAGGCGAGCAGGCCGTTGGCCGCTATACCGACTGTTGGGCCAGGCAGAACGGCCGCTGGCTCGCGGTCTCGGCGCATGTGGCGCGGTGAGGCGCAAGCGTCATTCCGGGGCGCGCATTAGCGCCAACCCGGAATCTTTTGCCGCATAACTTCGAGACTTCCGGGTTCGCGTCTTTGACGCGCCCCGGAATGACGAGCATCACGCATCGAACATGATCACGCTGCGCACGGTGTTGCCGGCCTTCATTTCGGCAAAGCCTTCGTTGATTTCGGAAAGCTTCAGTTTGGCCGAGATCCAGTCTTCCAGATGCAGCCGTCCGCGCATGTAGAACTCGACCAGGCGAGGCATGTCGACGCGGAAATGGTTCGAGCCCATCGATGAGCCCTGGATCTTGCGCTCGCGCAGGAAATCGAAGCCGTGCAGCTCGATCTTCTGGCCGAACGGGATCATGCCGACGATGGTCGCAGTGCCCCCAGGCGCCAGCATCGCAAAGGCCTGCTCCGCGGTCTCCTTGCGGCCCAGCACCTCGAACGAATGATGCACCCCGCCACCCGTGAGCTCGCGCACCTGCTGTACGACGTCGCCGTTCCTGGGGTCGACGATGTCGGTCGCCCCCAACTTGGTCGCGAGCTGCAGCTTGGCCGGATTGGTATCGACCGCGATGATGCGGCCGGCGCCGGCGATCTGCGCGCCATTGATCGCGGCCATGCCGACGCCGCCGCAGCCAATCACCACCACGTTTTCGCCGGGCGCGACCTTGGCGGTATTCACCACCGCGCCATAGCCGGTGATGACGCCGCAGCCGATCAATGCGGCCAGCTCCAGCGGCATGTCCTTGCGGATTTTGACGATGGCGTTCTCGTGCACCAGCATCTGCTCGGCGAACGAGGAGAGATTGAGGAACTGATTGAGTTTCTCCGGCCGCGCCCATGACAGCCGGTTGGACTGGCCGGGCAGCATCTTCACCGTGGTATCGGTGCACAACACAGTGCGGCCCATCGTGCAATTGTCGCAGGTGCCACAGAACACCGACAGGCAGGTGACGACATGATCGCCGGGCTTCACGTAATTGACGTCGGAGCCGACCTTCTCGACGATGCCGGCCGACTCATGGCCAAGCACCGCCGGCAGCGGATGCGGATAGAGCCCTTCCATGAAGTGCAGGTCGGAGTGGCAAAGGCCGGCGACGGAGGTGCGGATCAGGACCTCACGAGGGCCCGGATTCGGCAGGCTGACGTCTTCGATGACCAAAGGCTTGTTGACTTCGTGCAGGACGGCGGCCTTCATCGGGTACTCCCTATCACTTTGTTTTCGCCCTTCAGCCTACGTCGCGGCAAGCAATTCGCCAACCTCGCCTATCCCGACCGAACGCTCGCCGAGCAGATGGCCCGCGATTGCGTGCTGCGTCGCATTTTCCGTAAGCCGGAACGGATCGCCTGCCGATATCCGGTGATCGACCACCAGCCGCGACAGCAACAGTCTGCGTGCATCGCCACGCATCTCTTGGATACGCCCGCCTTCCCAGGCAAGCGCCACCGCGCTTGCGACATGATAAAGAAAACTCGTCGCGCGCCGTGCCTCGGCCTCATTGTCGGCACGGCTTGCCACCTCGCGCGCGAAGCCGACCGCGCGGTCGGCGAGACCGCGCAGTCGGTCGCGCCAGGCTTGCGGCACGTTGGCGCTGTCGTCGAGCCGTGCGTGCAAATCGGCCGCGAGCGCGCTATCGGCGCCATGACGGCCGACCGCGCGTTTGAGTGCATCGAGCGCGACGATGTTGCCGGTGCCTTCCCAGATCGAGCCGAGATGGGCGTCGCGCAACAACCGGCTGGTTGCAAATTCCTCGACGTAACCGATGCCGCCGCGCATCTCGAGCGCATCGCCGCAGACTTTTCGGGCATCGCGGGTGGCGCGGAATTTCAAGGTAGGGGTGAGGATGCGCAAAAGCGCGGCCGCATCCTGGCTGCCGGCTTCCGCGCGGTCGAGCGCGTCGGCGGTCAAGAAACTCATCGACAGCGCCTGCTCGGTCGCAAGCGCGATCTTCATCAATTGCCGCCGCCCGAGCGGCAGGTCGACGATGCGGCCTCCAAACACCACGCGATTGCTTGCAACCGTCATCGCGTCGTGATGGGCGCGGCGCATCAGCGCGGCTGATTTGACGCCGTTGGAGAGCCGCGACGAATTCACCATCTCGGCCATCTGCACAAAGCCGCGATCGAGCTTTCCTACCGCATACGCGATCGCGCCCTCCAGCTTGATCTCGCCCGAGGCCATCGAGCGGGTGCCGAGCTTGTCCTTCAAGCGAACGATCCGGTAGTGGTTTTGCGAACCGTCCTCAAGGTGCCTGGGCATCAGGAACAGGCCGACACCGCGGGTACCGGCTTCGGCGCCTTGCGGCCGCGCCAGCAGCATTACCACTTCGGCGTCGGCGTTGGAGCAGAACCATTTCTCGCCTGACAGACGCCAATGATCGCCCTCTTGCACGGCGGATGTCGTCAGCTTGCCGACGTCGGAGCCACCTTCCTTCTCGGTCATGAACTGACCGCCTTGGGTAAGCTTGCTCATGTCGGTCTGGGTCAGGCCGTCGAGATATTTTGCCTTCAGCGCATCGCTGCCGAAATTCGCCAACAGCTTGGCGCAGCCGTCGGTGACATTGATCGGGCAGCCGAGGCCGAACTCGGCCTGATTGAACAAAAACGTAAATGCGTGCTTGGCGACAACAGGGTATCTGTCGCCCCAGCCCAGAATGCCCTTGCGGATCGACATCGCGTGAATGCCGAACTCACCGAATGCGACTTTCTCCAGTTCGCGATAGGCCGGGTGATATTCGATCCACTGTACATCGCGGCCAAAACGGTCGCGCTGGTGCAGGATCGGCGGGTGGCGATCGGCGAGGCGCGCGCATTCATCGAGATGACCACCGGCGAGCGCACCCAGCCGGTCAAGATGCGGCTCGATATGGTTGAAGACCGCCTGGGGCAGATGAATCCGCAACAGGTCGGTCAGTGCCGGATCGGCGCGGTAGAAATTCATCCCCGACGTATCCGGCGCCAGCAATCCGGACTGGCCAGCACTACCTGTCACACCAGGTCCGGATAGAGGTTGCATTGTTGATCCCTTGTTCGTTCCGCCCTGTCGATGGCGAGCCTTTCGACAAGCCGCTTTGGATGATGTAGATCATTCCAGATAGAGCCGGCGGTCAAGGTCCACTGCTATTTTCGCTGCAAAGCCGTTCCGTATCAATGGAATTTGCGCAAGGTGGGCTGCCGTACCTGCAAAGCTACGCCCGACCCAGTTCTGGAGGCCGCGGGTTGCCTCGCCGGATTGCGCGCCTAGATATGGTCTTCCTGCCGCTTGAGGAAACACACCATGGAAACGCCGAAATACAAGACCGCTCTCATCGTCGGCGCCGGCGAAGGCTTGAGCGCATCGCTGGCGCGGCTGTTCGCGCGCCAAGGCATTCGTGTCGCGCTCGCCGCGCGAAAAATCGAAAAGCTCGGTGCGCTCTGCACCGAGACCGGCGCGCGTGCATTTGCCTGCAACGCCACCGAGCCTGAAGAGGTCGAGCGGCTGTTCGGTCTGGTGGAGCGCGAGATCGCGACACCTGATCTTGTGGTCTACAATGCCAGCGGGCGAGCGCGCGGTACTTTCGTCGACCTGGCGGCGGCGGATGTCGCGAATGCCATCGCAGTAAGCGCCTTCGGCGGCTTCCTGGTGGCGCAACAGGCCGCAAAACGGATGTTGCCCAACAAGCACGGCGCGATCCTGTTCACGGGCGCGTCCGCGAGCGTCAAGGGGTACGCGCAATCGGCACCGTTCGCGATGGGCAAGTTCGCGCTGCGTGGCCTCGCCCAAAGCATGGCACGGGAATTGTCGCCGCAGGGCATTCATATCGCACACTTTGTGATAGATGGCGGCATCCGCAGCGCGGTCCGCAGCGAGGCGCCTGACCGACCGGATTCGATGCTCGATCCTGACGCGATTGCGTTCAGCTACTGGAATGTGCTGCAGCAGCCGCGCAGCGCGTGGAGCTGGGAGGTCGAACTGCGGCCCTGGGTCGAGAAGTTTTGAACACACGATGCGCGAGCATCTTCCCCGTCGTCATTGCGAGCGAAGCGAAGCAATCCATGCCGCCCGCACAACAAGAAAGAATGGATTGCTTCGTCGCAGAACCTGTCATCGGGCGCGCATTCGCGCGACCCGTTGGCTCCTCGCAATGACGGAGAAACGGGAGATCACATGACAACCGAAATCACCATCGATACCGGCACCGATGAACTTCTCTGCGTGATCCGGGACCGCGTCGCGATCATCACGCTGAACCGGCCGCAGGCGCGCAATTCGCTGTCCGACCATCTCACGCCGGCGCTGCGCACCATGATCAGGACCTGCGGCGAGAACCCCGATGTCGGCGCACTCCTGATCACCGGCGCCGGCACGGCGTTCTGCTCGGGCGGCGACGTCAAGGGCATGGGCGCCCATCGCGACAAGAAGAAGCTGGAAATGTCCTATGACGAGAAGGTCGCGGATCTTCAGGAACGCCAGCGCTTGCTGACCGGCGCGCTGATCTCGGTACGCAAGCCGACCATCGCGGCGTTGCCCGGCCCTGCGGCAGGCGCAGGTCTCGCCATCGCTATGGCCTGCGACATCCGCATCGCCGCGAGCTCGGCATTCGTTTCGACCGGCTATCTGCGCCTTGCGCTCAGCGGCGACTACGGCATTGCCTGGTTGTTGACGCGGCTGGTCGGCACAGCGCGGGCACGCGAATTGATGTTTACCGCCGAAAGGGTCGATGCCGAAAGATGCGAGAGGATTGGCCTCTTCAACCGCGTAGTGCCGGATGACAGGCTGCAGCAAGAAGCCTTTGCGTTCGCGAAATCGATGGCGGAAGGGCCGACGCTGGCGTTGCGCTACATGAAGGACAATCTCGACGAAGCCCTGCTGTTCGATTTTGCGACCGCACGCGACCACGAAGCCGAGCGCCTGGTCCGCCTGACGACGACAGCCGATCACCGCGAAGCCGTGCAGGCCTTCATCGAGAAGCGCAAGGCGGTGTTTAAGGGAAGCTGATCTGAGGAAAGAAAGACGGGCCCGGTACAATCAGAACCGGGCTCCAGTTTTGTCAGCCTACGACCAGGGAGGGAGAGGCTTGGCGCGAGGCAGCCGCGAGCTTCCAGCTCGCACAGGGAATATCCTTTGGCGCAGCGTCGATGTGCTTCTCAAACCGCACCAGCTTCCAGTCGTCCGGATTGTGCGTGAAGGCGTAGCCGGATCTCTTGGCGAGAGCGATCATGGCATCATTGGAACGCAGCGTATCGCCGAACAGGCGCTCGGCGCCAAATGCGGCGGCGCGGCATTCCAAGTTCCTCAGGAGTGACGATCCGATGCCGTGGCCCTGCCAGCGGTCGTGGATCGAAAGACCAAATTCGAGACTTCCAGCATCGGCGTGGAATGCGTAGCGGGCTTCGCCGACAATGGTCTCGAAACCGTCGACATTCATGGTGGCGACGACGCTGAAGCGCTCACCTTCGCCGACGTGAGTGAAATGCTCCAGTTGCGATTTGGACAGCTCGCTCATGGCGCCAAGGAAGCGGTTATAGCGGGAGCCTGTCGAGAGCGAGCGAAAGTAGTTCTGCAATTCCTCGGCATCGCGCGGCTCGACGAAACGGATCGTCACCAGATCACCGCTGCGCGAACGCAGCACATCCGAATATTGCCGGAGATCGTCAAAACGTAGGGTGGTCATGGCAGGCTCACTCTCAATCCCGAAGAAAGGCGGCCGGCGTCCCGTCGCGAGCAACGCCGGCCTGGCGGCTATTCAAGCCCGCCAGAAGGGTTTCTCGGCCTCGTTCACGATGTCGCTCCAGGAAAGTCCGACATCATGCAGGTCGCGGTCCGTCCATCGCGCCAGCTCGCGGCGCTGCCGCACGCGGTCGCGCCAAGTGTGGAAGGTATCGCTGAGCTGTGTGAAAAGCCCCGTACCATGATGATTTCTCATCGTTTCATGTGTGCAAGTGGACATTTTCGTCTCCTATAACTAAATTGTTGCAGCTAATATCTGGGCGTTTCGGGTTTTCGACAAACGACACTTTGTACCGCTTCGCATGATATAAACTCATGTAAGCGGGAAAACGTGGAAAAGAATGGGAAAATGAGCGCCAGGCTGCCTTCGCTCAACGGGTTACGGGCCTTCGAGGCTGCCGCACGGCATTTGAGCTTCACTCAGGCCGCCTCCGAGCTGAATGTCACGCAAACCGCGATCAGCCATCAGATCCGGCGATTGGAGGAAGAGCTCGGGATTCGGCTGTTCATCCGGCAGAACCGCGCGCTGGAATTGACGCCGGAAGCGAGGGATTACCTTCCGGGCGTCCGCGCGGCATTCAACGATTTGCGGCTCGCCACGGACCGACTGATGCGGAAGGAGGACGGCCATGTGCTGACGGTATCCACGCTCGCGTCGCTGGCGGCAAAATGGCTGCTGCCGCGGCTTTCCGCATTCCAGGAGGCGCACCCGGGCATCGACGTTCGCATCACGACCTCGCCCAGCCTAGTCGATTTCCAGCGCGACAATGTCGATGCCGCGATCCGTTATGGCCGCGGCCAATGGCCGGGCGTTCGCGCCGACTGGCTGATGGCGGACGAGCTTTTTCCGGTCTGCAGTCCGGCCCTCGTCAATGGCAACAAGCCGCTGCGATGTCCGCAAGACCTGAAGGATCAAGTGCTGCTGCACACCAGCAACACTAATAGCGACGACTGGCGGCTGTGGCTGACGGCCGCCGGCCTGCCCGCGGATATTTCCAAGCAGCCAGGCGTCACGTTCGACCTGATGTTCATGACCGTGCAGGCGGCGATCGACGGCATTGGCGTCGCAGTAGGGCGGACCTCCTACGTCCAGGACGATATCGCCAAGGGACGGCTCGTGGTTCCGTTTCAGATCGCGCTGCCGGCGGATGCCGGATTCTATCTGGTTTCGCCGGAGGCGCGCGCGGATTCGCCAAAACTTCACGCATTCCGGCAATGGCTGGCGGCCTCGGCCCAGAGCAAATCCTGAATCATCGGCCTTTTTAGCCACAGAACCAGAGATTTGCGGTTGGTCGCGCTGCGCCGGCATGGCACATTGCCTGGCCACACTAGAGCCAGCCGGCGAGAACGGTTTTTCGCAAAGGCTGCATCGAAAACGGGGGACGCGTTCATGTCGCAGCCAGGTAGTTCCGAAGTACCGCAGATCAAATCACGCATCGGCGCCATCCTGCGCGCGACCAGCGGCAATTTCCTCGAGCAGTTCGACTTCTTCCTGTTCGGCTTTTACGCCAGCGCAATTGCGAAAGCGTTTTTTCCGTCCGAAAACGAAACCGCGGCGCTGCTGAACGCCTTTGGCGTGTTCTGGCTCGGCGCGCTGATGCGCCCCGTCGGCGCCATCGTACTCGGATCCTACATCGACCGCATCGGTCGCCGCCAGGGGCTGATCGTGACGCTCACCATCATGGCGTTCGGTACCGTGGTGATCACCTTCTGCCCGACCTACGCGACGATCGGCATCGCCGCGCCGGTCATCGTGCTGATCGGCCGGCTGCTACAGGGATTTTCTGCCGGCGTCGAGCTCGGCGGCGTCTCAGTGTACCTGGCCGAAATTTCCACCCCGGGCAACAGAGGCTTCTACACCTCGTTTCAGTCGGCCAGCCAACAGGTCGCAATCTTCGTCGCCGCGATCCTCGGCTTCGTGCTTAGTGAGGCTATTCCGGGCGATACTGTGATGGGCTTCCTTGGTGGAGGCGGAGTTGCCAAATGGCGCATTCCATTCTTCGTCGGCTGCCTCATCATTCCCTTCATCTTCTTGCTGCGCCGGACGCTGGAGGAAACTCCTGAGTTTCTGAAAATGAAGAAACATCCGACCGCAAGCGAAGTATTCGCCTCCGCGCTCGCCAACTGGCGCATCGTCATCCTCGGCATGATGATCGCCATTTTGACCACCACGACCTTCTACTTCGTCACCGTCTATACGCCGACCTTCGGCAAGACCGTGTTGAAACTCTCCTCGCAGGAGGCCCTGCTCGTCACGCTTCTGGTTGCCGTGATGAACTTCATCTGGAATCCGGTCGGTGGCGCGGTGTCTGATCGGCTTGGCAGAAAGCCGGTGCTGCTGACGATCGCCGGCCTTTCGTTCCTGACGGCCTATCCTGCGCTGCACTGGCTGGTGGCCGACCCGACGTTCGGCAAGATGCTGGCCGTCGAGTTGATGTTCTCGTTTTATTTCGGCGTCTACAGCGGCACGATGCTGGGCTGCCTAGTCGAGATCGTACCAGCGCATGTCCGTACCACCTGCTTCTCACTGGCCTTTGCGCTTGCAGCGGCCCTGTTCGGAACCTTCACGCCGTTTGCGTCGACATGGCTGATCCAGCATACCGGCGACAAGGCTTCTCCGGGATTTTGGCTGATGTGCGCGGCGACGCTGGGCATCGTCGCGACGTTGACGGTCTATCGCGCCGGCCGGACCATCGAGACCCGCAAGGCCGTCATCGCGTAAGTTCAAGTTCAAGAATGGCCGGCCGGGTGCCTACCGGCCGGTGGCCTC
>Ga0209153_1000206_pt1 | contig 31956 bp, 22 predicted proteins | sample GraSoiAngelo_120_FD_185877 | JGI IMG/M metagenome (GOLD analysis project Ga0209153, IMG submission 185877) | Grasslands soil microbial communities from the Angelo Coastal Reserve, California, USA - 14_0919_09_20cm (SPAdes) (version 2) | ecosystem: Environmental > Terrestrial > Soil > Grasslands ... | reverse complement strand
TCGCGAAAAAATCATCGAAGAAATCAAGCGCACCCTTGCCGCTAACAAGATGCAGGACGGCGTTCACATTCGCCTGACTCTTACCCGTGGCTTGAAAATCACTTCCGGAATGGACCCGCGCCTGAATCAATCGGGTCCGACCTTGATCATCCTGGCCGAACACAAAGCGCCAGTGTACGCGAAGACGGGGCTGACCTTGGTCACGAGCAAAATCCGGCGGCCGTCGCCCGAGATTCTCAACTGCAAGATTCATCACGCCAATTTGCTCAATTCCATTCTCGCCAAGATCGAAGCGAACAATGCCGGCGCGGACGACGCCCTCATGCTCGATACCCGTGGTTTCATTGCCGAGACGAACGCGACTCATATCTTCATTGTGCGCAAAGGGAATGTTGCCACGAGTCACGTCCTCGCCTGTCCCGAAGGACTCACTCGCGCGACCGTGATCGAGATTTGCGCCGCCGAAAAAATCCGGTGCATCGAAACGGACTTATTGCCGGTGGATGTTTACGGCGCGGACGAAATGTTCTGCACTGGCACAATGGGCGAGCTTGCTGGCGTCATTAAGATCGACAATCGGATTATCGGCGATGGCAACATCGGTCCGATGACAAAACGATTGAGCGAACTCTACGCCCAGCGCACGGGGACTGAGGGCGTGCAAGTCGTGTAGCGTTGTAGCTGCCGCTGTCTCAGCGGCAGATTCTGGTTACGGGGACGGCGGTCAGTAATTTCTAACTAATCGCGTGATAGCAACCATGCTCGAAATGATCGGCCAGGTTGCGATTCCGGTGATTAAAATAAAGAAGAAAAGTTCTGCGACATAATCGCGTGGTATTTCGGTAGCAAAAAATTCAGTGCTCAGTTTGCGGAAGGTTTCCAGCTCACGGGCGGTCGGTGCTTTTTTCGCGACGGCGTGATCGGCTGACAACGCAGTCGTTTGATACTGGTAATCGGTGAACGGGAAAGTCTGTTGACTCCGCTCGTTGCTACTGATTTGAGGTGTTGGTTTCATAATTCAAAGTCTTAAAAGTTGTTCTAGAAATTCGGTTGGTATGACGGTGTAAAAAGTCTGTGCATCGTAGATTCGACCACTGGGGTGCCGCAGAATCGCGGGCTCCAACTTGGCGAAGAACAGGCGCCGTTAATCAGCCCGCCAGACTCCCGGCGACCTGAAATGGCGTATGCATCGTATTCACTGGCTGTACATACAATAGGCTAGAGGGTTGTCCAAATTTCGGGCCAAGAAATCGATGTAAGTTCTTGATTTCCTGAGGCTAATTATCCGTCGAGATTTTTTCCAACGCGGTTCTTCAGGCCGATTTAATGCAGCTGCCGCTGTCTCAGCGGCAGGTCTTTCAGACCGGGTAAAGATTTGCTTTCGGCGACGCGCGTGCGCTTCCCGAAAAACTGGCGCTCCCCCAATTACTCGACCCGTAACGCTTCCACCGGATTAAGCAGACTCGCGCGCCGCGCCGGGAACAAACACGCTAGTAGCGCGGCTATTCCAAGGACTGCGATGGTAGCGCTCAGCAGTAGCGGATTGTGCGCCGATGTTTCGTAAAGCTGCGATGCAATCAAGCGGCCGAGCGCGAGGGCTGCGCCTACACCAACGACCAATCCAAAGACTACGGGCCTCATTCCCTGGTTCACGACCAGCCGAAGAATATCCCGCGTTTGTGCGCCAAGCGCCATCCGCACTCCGATCTCGCCTGTCCGCTGCTCTACTGTGTAAGCGACCGCGCCGTAAATGCCGACCGTGGCGAGCAGGAGAGCCACCGCGGCGAAGACACCGAGCAGCACCATCATCAACTTCGCTTGGCCGAGCGCTTGCGCCATGAGCTCGCTGACTGCCTGCGGCAAAATAAGCGCGAGACTGGGATCGACCGTGCGCAAGGCGGACTGCACTAACTTCGTCACACTCCCCGGCGGCAGCGGACTGCGCACTGTGATGCTGAGAAAGGGAAAATTCTCCTGCGCGAACGGCCGGTAAAATTCCATGTCGTTACGTTGATCGAGCCGCACGGAACGCACATCGCCGACCACGCCGACGATCTCGACCGGCACGCTCCCGCTCGTGACGAGTAATGTTTTGCCGATTGGATTTTCGTTCCCGAAAACTGTTTTCGCTCCGGATGCGCTGATGAGAACGACATTGGGATGATCGGCGATGTCCCGCTCATTGAAATCGCGGCCGGCCAGGAGCGGAATGCCGAGGGTGCGGAGCCATCCCGGACTGATGTCATTTGATGGCGCGCCTTTGCGTTCCGCCGCTGGAGGAACATTGCCTTCAGCGCGCGTGTAGAGTGTCGCGCCGGCACCGCCACTCAGCGGAATACTGGAACTCATCGTTACGTCCTGGACGCCTGGCGCGGCGCGCAATGCGTTTGCCAATTGTTCTGCCAAACGCGTCCGCGCCGCGGGGTCGGGATATTGTGCCTGCGGCATAACGGTGAAGGCAGTCCAAAGATTGTCGAACTTGAAACCGGGATCCTGATGACTGAGACGCAGAAAGCTCGCGATGAGCAACGACGCGCCCGCGACCAAAGTGACCGAGAGGGCAACCTGCGCGCCGACAAGCAATTTGCGGAAACGTTGCTGCCGGACGCTGCCGGCGGTGCCGCGACCGCCTTCCTTTAATGCATCCATGATATCAGCGCGCGAGCTTTGCAGCGCGGGATAAAAGCCCATCAACAGACCGGTCAACAGCGAGAGCGCAATCGTAAATGCGAGCACGGGAACTGAAAGTGCCGTAGCAGTGCCGGCTTCGATCGGAAGGAAGTTCGCCGCGAGACGCGGCACCAGTGGCACCAACTGCCAGGCGAGGAGCGCGCCGAGAATTCCCGCGAACAGGCTGAGCAGCACACTTTCAAAAACGAAAAGCCGTAGCACGCTCGCGCGCGTCGCGCCCAGGGCCATGCGCAATGAAATCTCCCGACGACGCCCGGTGAACCTAACGAGTAGTAGATTCGCGACGTTGCTGCAGGCGATGAGCAAGACAAAGGTAACGGCCGCGAGTAGCGTGGCGAAACCGGGCCGCAAGTTTTCCGTCACATCTTCCGGCAACGTCTTAACTACCGTGCCCGATCTCGCATCGATCTTCTCCGGATATTGCCCGCGGTAGCTATTCTCGAGCAATTGCAAGGCGGCGCGCGCTTGCTCGAACGTCACGCCCGGTTTCAACCGTCCGACCGCGCGTAGAAATGCGGTGCCGCGCATCATTCGTTCATGCGAAAAACCCGGGATGATGAACGGCTTGGTCGTCCAGATATCGGCATTCGGTCCGGTCCACGAGACCGGCAGCTTCGGTATCACCCCAACAATCGTGTGCGAGACCCCGTCGAGTGTGAGCGCGCGCCCGATAACGTTTGGATCGGCGCCCAGTCGCCCTTTCCAAAAACGATCCGTGACCACAGCGACATCGGCGCCTTCCTCTTCCTCCGGCAAAAATGTGCGGCCGCGAATCGCGCGCAGGCCGAGCATATCAAACCAATTCGATGTCGTCTTGAAGATCGGAACCTGAAACGGATCGCCAAGTCCCGTCACCGTGGCGGCGATACCATTCTCACCAGCAAATCCGTCGAAAATGGTTTGCCCATCGCGGAAATGCATGAAACGCGGTGCGGAAAGTGGGAAATCGACCGTCTGTTCCTTGAAATGCGAGAAGACGTGCAGCAAGCGGGTTGGTTGCTGGAAGGGCAACCCGCGCAGAAAAAGATCGTTGATTAAACTGAAGATAGCAGTGTTCAACCCGATTCCGAGCGCGAGCGTGAGCACCGCGAGAAAAGTGAACCCGGGTGACTTGAACAATTGGCGAAAAGCAAAGCGAACATCAGTCATCATGGCGCTTGTAACTTTGTAACCCTTTTAACCTTTGTAACCTAAAATCTGACGCGGCAATCGGTGCGATTGGATTCATTTACAGACGCCGCTGCTATCGATTTTTGTCTGAAGGGCCGGCGCCGGCGCCGAATTTTTATTCCGCAGAGACAGTTTGGACTCGGATATCGAGGTGCGTCGAGGCTCTTGAGGTTGCTAGGCACTGATTGAGCGGCGATTAAGGTTACATGACGCGCAAAGCTTTTTTCTTAGCGGCAACTGCGGCCGCAACAATTTTCTTATGCAATCAACCAGCATGGCCCGCGGACGATTTGGCCGATATCAAGGAGCAAATCACCAGGCAGCATGATCAATCGGTGAAGCGGTTGCAGGATTGGATTCATCAGGTCTCGATCGCGGCGGAAAATCGTGGCTACCCGGAAGGGGCGGATTACATGATCAAATTGCTGCAGGAAGCGGGGTTTGATCAGGCGAGACAAGTACCGACCCAGGGTAAGCCGGGCGTTTTCGCTACGCTCGATGCTGGTGCCCCGAAAACCGTCGGCATTTATTTCATGTACGACGTGAAACAGTTTGATCCGGCGGAATGGACTTCGCCACCAACCGACGCAGCGCTGGTAGATAAACCGGATTTCGGAAAAGTAGTTGTCGGCCGCGGTGCGGTGAATCAGAAGGGGCCCGAGTCGGCTTTCCTGGCCGCGCTGCATGCAATTCGCGCCGCGGGAAAAAAATTGCCGGTGAACCTCGCGTTTGTGGCAGAAGGCGAAGAAGAAATCGGTTCGCCCCATTTTCCGCAAATCGTGCATCAACCCGAAGTGCAGGCGCCATTGGCGAAATGCGATGGCATTTTCATTCCGTCGGCGGAACAGGACCCCGATGGAACAGTGACTTTGACACTGGGGGCGAAGGGCGTGATCGAAGTTGAGCTGACTTCCAGTGGCGAGAAGTGGGGACGCGGTCCGAAGAAAGATGTTCATTCGTCGAACAAAGCGCGGCTCGACAGTCCGGCTTGGCATTTGGTGGAGGCGTTGCACACGCTCGTCTCGGCGGATGGCAACGAACCGGCGATCGATGATTTCACGGCGAAGCTGCGGTCGATGAGCGCGGAAGAAAAAGCGATGGTGGCGAAAGCGGCCAAGCGCCTCAGCGAAGCACAGGCAAAGAAGCTGCTGAGCGTCGAGCATTGGGTGCACGATGTGAATTGGGAGAAAGCGCTCGAGCTATTGATGTCGCGCCCGACGGTGAACATCGAGGGGTTGGTCGGCGGTTATACCGGTCCCGGCGGCAAAACGATTTTGCCGCACAGGGCGGTGGCGAAATTGGATCTGCGGCTTGTGCCGAACATGACGGCGGCGGATGCGATCGCGGCGTTGAAGGCGCATCTGGCGAAGCGCGGCTTCGCCGACATCGATGTGAACATGACTGGCGGCTACGATCCGAACAGCACTTCGGTGGATAGCGGTCTGATCAAATCGCAAATCGCGGTTCTGAAAAATTCCGGGATCGATCCGATCATTTTGCCGCGCAGCGCGGGTTCGTGGCCGGGTTATGTCTTTACTGGCGCGCCATTGAACAAACCGGCCGGACATTTCGGTCTTGGTCATGGCAGCGGGGCACATGCGCCGGACGAATATTTTGTCATCGAATCGTCGAATCCGAAGATTCAAGGCATCGACGGGGCAACGATGTCGTTTGTTCAGTATCTATACGAGCTCGGGAAGTAGGTAATCGCGCCCCTCTCCTTCGACGGCGCGACAGTTCTTTTCCGGTGATATTTTGCGTGAAATGGAAGTGGCCGATTGGGCGTCATTGAGTGACAAGGAGCATCCCGACGTCGTTTAGCAAAGCCGATTTTCTTGACTACCGCAGATAATCGCCGGGCTCGATCAGCTGAAAACCGGGCGTGTTTTGAACGAAGTGCCGGAGCCAAAAGGCGTGGCCTGAGCCGAAGACGACCAGGGCCCGTTCACCGGGCTGCACGATCTGGGTAAGCTTGGCGAAGATTTTGGCGTTGCGCTGCTACCAGGCTGCATTCAACTCCGCACCCGGTTGTTCCTTCTCGTTCCCGAGCGAGAGAAGCGCGTAATAAAAATTCTGGTGATCGGAAAGGACGCGCGCGGGGTCGTTCACATCGGCAAGCATGAGCCGCACGGTTTTCGTCTTCTGCGCCGCTTCCATTTGTTTGATCATTTCCGCGACCTTCTCCTGCATCCGGCCGAGTGCGGCGCTTTGCTGGTGCGCCTTGGCGTAGGTATCAACTTTGTCGAATGGAAAGTAATCAATCGTGTTGCTTTGCTCATCGATGCCGTAGACGGACTTCTGGCCAAGCTGATGAGCGAGACGAAGGGCGATCTGGATGCGTTCGTCCGGATCTTTGCTCAATTTTTCCAAGGTGAACCCGTCAAACTTGTCACTGACAAAATCAGTGCAGTCGGACAAAGCCTCTACCGCAATCTTGGTCGGATTGAATTTGGCGAGACGTGAGACGACATCGGCCAGCTCGGCTTGTTTGGCGGGCGTGAGCACACTATCGACTTTCATATTGTGCATGTCCTGACCGGGATTGCCGAAGTGATATGTGCCGAGCACCATCACCTGGATCGGAGCTGGGGCTGGGGGCGAGCTTTGCGCGAGAAGACTGGTGCTGAAGAGAGTAACGAGACTGGCAGTGACGCGAAATTTCATAGGGCTGGATTGCTTCGCTCGATTCGACGAGATCGAGATGTAGTTTGGATTCAGTTTTCTCGGCTTTTCGAGCGTCAATCCTGCATCATTACCTTTCGAAGACAGAAAAGGTTGATACTTTGCGCGAGATGGAAGCCGCGGCCGATTGGGTGTCATTGAGCGACCAGGAACTGCTCGAGCGCCGCATCTCCACGCTCGGCTTGCAGCTTGAGGGGACAACACTCGAACCTCTGATCAAACAACTTTACGATGAATTGTCGGCCAAGGGCCTTATCTTTCATCCGCCATGTCACATTGGCGATGAATGGTTCGTACCGGTAGGTATCCCCGCGGTCTTTGTGCCGTTCTTTTTAGTCCACGACCGGCTGCGCGTGCTTGAGCGCACAATGATGCTCGAGGTCGAAGGCGGAACAAAAGAATGGTTTTTGAAACTGATCCGGCACGAGGCGGCGCACGCCTACAACTACGCCTACCAGATTCCGCGAAAGAAAAGATGGCGGCACGTTTTCGGACGCACTTCGCGCGAGGAAACCCCGGACACTTACCGGCCACGCCCGTTTAGCCGCAGTTATGTGGTGAATCTCGATGACTGGTATGCGCAGAGCCATCCGGATGAAGATTTTGCAGAGACCTTTGCCGTCTGGCTTACGCCCGGCCTCGACTGGCGCACGCGTTATGCTGGTTGGAAGGCGTTGCAAAAACTCGAATATGTCGATGAGCTGACGCGTTCTCTGGCGGGAAAGCCGCCGGTGCATACGCCAAAATATCGCGTCGCCGACTACGATTGTCTGAACCTTAAGCTCAAGACCTATTACGCGCGGAAACGCAAGCTCTACGAAGATACTTATCCGGATTTTTACGACACCGACCTGCGGCAGCTCTTTGGCGCGCCTGCTGGTTTAAAGGCCAGCGCCTATTTGCGCCTGCGGCGTCGCCGGTTGCTCAATGCCGTCTGCCTGTGGACTAACGAGAAGAAGTACCGTGTAAATGAACTTCTCACGCGCCTGATCGAGCGTTGCGACCATCTCGGCCTCCACGTCCATAACGATGACCCGCAGCAGGACTTTCGCGTCTCCGCTTTCATTACTACCCTGGTGATGAATTATCTTTTCACCGGCAAATTCAAGCGCACCAAAACGTGAAAAAGAAACTCAAAGTCCTCGCCCTTTTCGACGCCATCCGGCCGACCACGATCGATCAGGACTTGAGCAAGGAAATGAAGACGGAGGATTGGAAGACCGAAGCCAACGTCCTAGGCGCGCTCGGCACGCTCGGTTACACCGCAGAACACCTCGCCATTTTTGATGACCTCGATCTGGTCCGGCAAAAATTGGATAACTTCGCGCCCGACGTAATTTTTAATCTCGCCGACCAGTTCAAGAATAACCGCGGGTTCGACCAGAACATCGTTTCCTTTCTCGAAATGCAAGGCGTCCCCTTCACCGGTTGCAGCGCGACCGGACTCGTTCTTTGCAAACACAAAGGCATCTCGAAAAAAATTCTGCATTATCACCGCATCCACGTTCCGAACTTCGTCGTCATTCCGCGCGGTCAGCGCATTGCCCGCCCCAAGCAGCTCAAGTTCCCGATCCTGGTGAAGCCGGTAAAAGAAGAAGCCTCCTACGGCATTTCGCAGGCCTCCTTTGTTGAGACGGACGAGCAGTTCCGCGAACGCGCCGCATTTATTCATGAGAGCCACGACGCCGACGTCATCGCGGAGGAATATATTGAGGGCCGCGAACTTTATGTGGGTTTGATGGGTAACCTGCGGTTGAAGGTTTTTCCGATCCGCGAGCTGGTTTTCCGGGAGGTGCCGCCGGACGAGCCGAAGATTGCGACTTACCGCGCGAAGTGGGACGAGGAATATCGCAAACGCTGGGGCTTGCAGAACAAGTTCGCCGTCGGTCTAGAGCCGGCGCTGGTCGCGCGCATCGAAGAAATGTGTAAACGCATCTATCGTCTCCTCACTATTGATGGCTACGCCCGTATCGACCTGCGGTTGACGCCTGGAAACGAAATTTATTTCATTGAGGCGAATCCAAATCCGATTCTGGCCGAGGACGAAGACTTTGCGCAAGCGGCGGGGAAGGCGGGATTGCCGTATCCGCAATTGATCGATCGGATCATCCGCCAGGGGATGAATACGCTGCGGGATTGAGGCGATTCATGAATTGGGAGGGACACGCGCCGTCGTGTCCCAAAAATCAGCGCCGCAACGGCGCGTCCGCCCTTACCCACAAATCGAAACTCGCAATTAGCCGCGGCTGATTTCATCTTGGTTGAATGGCCGACGTGATTACTCCGATGATGCAGCAGTACCAGCGGCTGCGCGGGAGCGTGCCGGCCGACGTGCTGCTGCTTTTTCGGCTTGGCGATTTTTACGAACTGTTTTTCGAGGACGCGAAGGAGGCGGCCGGCCTCCTCAATGTCGCGCTGACGAAGCGGAATGGCGTGCCCATGTGCGGGGTGCCGTATCATGCGGCGCAAAACTACATCGCGAAGTTGATCAAGGCGGGAAAGCGGGTCGCGATCTGCGATCAAACAAGCGAGCCGCAGCCGGGACGAATCGTGACCCGCGATATCACCCAAATCATCAGCGCGGGAACGGTGAGCGAGCTCGGTTTGTTGGAGGCGAAGCGCGCGAATTATCTCGGCTCGATTTACGAACACGAATCCGCCAGTCCGGCTCGGACCATTTTCGGGTTTGCCTACGCCGACTTAACGACCGGCGAATTTCGTCTGATGCAGCTAAGGACGCAGGGTGCGCTGGCGGATGAACTGGCACGGGTAGGACCGTCGGAAATTTTGGTGAGTGAGGAACAGCGCGAAGTTTTCGCCTGGATCGAGCACGCTCTGGCGCACGACAGCTACGCCTTCTTGCCCGAACAGGCGACATTTACGTTATGCGAACAGTTCAAAACCAAATCACTTGATGGTTTCGGTTGCGCGGAAATGCCGGCGGCCATCGGCGCCGCGGGCGCGATCATTCATTATCTCAAACATCAGCTGCGTCGGAAGATTGATCACCTGTCGTCCTTACGCTGCGAGTCGGCAAATGATCATGTAGTGCTGGATGCGGCGACGCAGACGAATCTCGATCTGGTCGAATCCCGCGGCGCTCGCGATACCAGCTTGCTCGCCGTGCTCGACCGCACGATGACGCCGATGGGCGGACGAAAATTGCGCAGTTGGATTTTGCAGCCCCTGCGTGATTTGAACGAACTGAACTGCCGACAGCAGATGATTGCAGATCTGCTGCATGAATCCGATTTGTTGGGGTCGTTACGTAGCGCGCTCAAATCGATTCGCGATGTCGAGCGAGCCGCTGGCCGCCTATCGCAAGCTTCCGGAAACGCGCGCGATCTCGTCACCCTGAAAAATTCGTTGCAACAAATTCCGGAATTGAAAGCGCAGCTCGGCAAGCTGATCGAGCGGATCGAATTCGGGAAAGGTATAGGCGCTCCTTCGCGCGATGCGCTGAATTCTGTAGAGGCGGCCGTGTCGGCCGCAACCGAGCAGGCGACACGGGTACCGCAGGGTGAATTCTTGGCGCATCATTTGCAAAATGAAATTGCGGAAATGCCGGAGCTGGCCGCGAAACTGCAACTTGCCGTGGTCGACGATGCCCCGCTGGCATTGAAAGAGGGCGGAATTTTTCGCGATAGCTTTGATGCCCAGCTTGATGAGCTCCGGAATGCCTCACGGGATGGGAAGAATTGGATCAACGCGTTGCAGGAGCGCGAAATTGCCGCGACCGGAATCAAATCGCTGAAGGTGCGCTTCAATTCCGTCTTCGGTTATTTCATCGAAATCACGAAATCGAATCTGGCGAACGTACCGGCGCGTTACACCCGCAAGCAAACGACGGTCGGCGGCGAGCGCTTTATTACGCCGGAGTTAAAGGAAATGGAGGCGAAAATTCTGGGCGCGGACGAGCGCGCGAGAAATCTGGAGTATTCGCTTTTTCAAAAATTGCGCGAGGAAACGCTAACGGAACTGGGACCGCTGCAAAAAACGGCAGGCGCGATCGCGACCCTGGATGCGATTTGTTCGCTGGCGGAAACGGCGCGGTTGTTCCATTACTGTCGACCGCGACTAAATGAGTCGCTCCGGCTAACGATTCGTGATGGCCGGCATCCAGTGCTCGATCAAAATCTGGTGGAAGAGAAATTCGTTCCTAACGATACCGAGCTCGACGGGGAAAAATTGCGGCTCGCCATCATTACCGGGCCGAACATGGCCGGGAAATCCACCTATATCCGGCAGGTCGCGCTCATTGTGCTAATGGCGCAGATTGGAAGTTTCGTGCCGGCGACCAGCGCGGAAATCGGGCTGGTCGATCGCATTTTCACGCGGGTTGGCGCGAGCGACGATCTTTCGCGCGGACAATCGACCTTCATGGTGGAGATGAACGAGACCGCGAACATCGTCAATAACGCAACCGAGCGCAGTCTCATTATTCTCGACGAAATCGGACGGGGAACTTCAACCTTCGATGGCCTGTCCATTGCCTGGAGCGTGGCGGAATTTTTGCACGACAAAATCAAGGCACGGACGCTCTTCGCGACGCATTATCACGAACTCACCAAGCTGGTGGTGGAACGAAAAGGGGTGGTGAATTTCAATGTTGCGGTGCGGGAATGGAACGAGCAGATCATTTTCTTGCGCAAGATCGTGCCGGGCGGTGCGGACAAGAGCTACGGAATTCAGGTGGCTCGGCTGGCCGGTCTGCCAAAGGAAATTCTCGATCGCGCGAAAGACATTCTCTCGCATCTCGAAAATCCGAACGGCGCAGTCGCCCACGCCAAATCGAAACGCAAAAGATCAGCGCAAAACCTTCCTCAGTCGCAAAAGCCGCAACTCGATTTGTTATGAGAGGGGCCTTTTCTTTCGTTCTTCTCTGATTAGCGCCCGCATCGCTTAGCCGAGCCCGCACCATTCAGCGATCAATGGCTTTGCGTTAATTTACACTGGCGCGCTTGTCTGTTCGTTGTCGCATCATTGGCAGCCACACCGGAGCGCCGTGGGGGATCACATTGCGCCAACGCGTGTCGAGGCGCCAGAGGCCGGCCGCGCGTGCTGATTCGCGGGCGTGACAGAATTCGCCGTCAGAAGTGCGGCGATTGATCTCGCTGAAACGGGGTTCGGTTTCGGCTTTGTGAGCAGGATAATATTGGTCCATCACATTAACGTAAGTGTCGCGTGAGAGTGTGTCAGCGATCCACCGCATGATCTCTCGCGTGTCCTCAAGCAGACCTGGCATGACGAGATGCCGCAGCAACACGCCGCGTAAGGCGAGGCCGTTCTCGTCCACTTTGAGTTCGCCGACCTGGGCGTGCATCGCTGCGATGACCCCGCGCGCAGCTTCGGCGTAATTGCTGGCGACAAGATATTTTCTGCAGTGCTCCGCGTCCCAGAGTTTGAAATCCGGCATGTAGATGTCGATCAAACCGTTCATCCACTGAATGCTTTCGGGACTATCATAGGCCGAAGTGTTGTAGACCAGAGGCAGCCGCAGACCGCGTTCGACGGCAATCACGAGCGCTTCAAGGATTTGCGGCACTACATGCTCGGGCGTGACGAAGTTGATGTTGTGGCAGCCGATTTCCTGAAGGTCGAGCATGATGCGAGCGAGTTCGGCGGCAGTCACCTCCGCGCCTTCGCCGAACTGGCTGGTCTCGAAATTTTGGCAGAAAACGCAGCGTAGATTGCACCAGCCAAAAAAGATCGTCCCGGAGCCATTCCATCCCCGGAGGCAATCTTCTTCGCCGAAATGCGGAAATGCACTCGCCACGCGCGCTAGCCGCCCGCTTTTGCACACTCCGATCTTGTTGTTCAAACGATCGATCTCGCAGTCGCGGGGACAGACGCGACAGGACCGCAACGCCTCGATCGCTTCGTCCGCTCGCTCCTGAAGAATGCCTTCCTCGAATGCACGCAGGTAGGCGGGAACAAAATTTTCGCGCGAGCAAACAAAGCGGCCGCCGTCACTCAGCTCGATCGGCAATAACGAGTTGCGTCCGGTTTTCATCGGGCCGTTGAATGCACGCATGGCTCTATTTATACCAATCCCGTGTAACTGCTAAACGCATAGGCTTTCCCAGCCGGGTTTTTGGAATTAACATTTGATTATTGCACCTGCAACACCGGAATGTTAACAGAACCAACGGCTCCAACTTTCATTTCCCTATGGGACCAAAGACTGAAGAATTGTTAAATATTTTGTTCTGGTCAGCCGACTTACTGGTGAATCCAAGTTGGCGCAGCCTTTTTGAGTCCTACGAAGGCTGGGCGTATCGGAACGGACTGCTCATCCAGATTGGGCGGCTCGAGCAGCGCAAATGGGTCACGCGGAAATCCAAAGCGCGAAACGATCGTGTGTACCGCTTATCCGCGCAGGGACGCCTCCACGCCCTGGGCGGGAGAGATCCGGAAGCGCGGTGGGGGCGTGCCTGGGATGGCCGCTGGCGCCTGGTTATTTTCGATATTCCAAGCGGACAAAACGCGGAACGAGAATGGTTGCGACGCTATCTGCGCGCCAGAGATTTCGGTTGTTTGCAGAATGGTGTCTGGGTCACGCCGGATCCGATGGAGGAAGAACAGCGTACCCTCGCCAGGGGTTCCCTTAATGTGGAGTTACTCGTGCTCTTGGAGGCACGTGCTTGCGCTGGCGAGTCAGACGAGGAAATCGTTAATGGCGCCTGGGATTTTGATCGTATCAACCAAGCCTATTCCCGGTATCTGAAAATTCTCGGCCGACGGCCCGCTGGGGTGCTAAAGAGTGAGGCGGCGGCAAAGAAACTCTTTCGCTGGATGTCGGAGGAGCGTGAAGCCTGGCTGGCTGCTATCAGAATAGATCCGCTGTTGCCTGCCCGGCTGCTCCCGGGGAATTATTTAGGCCAGAAAGCCTGGCGACGACGGCTCCAAGCGATGGGGGAAAGCGCGCGGCAAGTGGTCTCGGCCCCGCCCAAATAAGAACCGGAAGATGGGCAAAATCCGAGTTAACATTTCGATGTTGCAGGTGCAACATTGAAATGTTCGCTCTTTTACCTCGGCGCTGCTCTTGGGAGTGTCCGAGACTTTGGGCGGAGCAATCGTGGTGCGCGGGTGTGACGTCGAGCATTTGTCGTGACGGGGGAGCGATGCTGAAATTATAGTCACGGCGACGCGATATGGCGGTTAAGACGGAGAAAGAACTGACTGAAGATCAGCGCGCGCATTGGCTGAAGGCGGTGGCCGCGATCGAGCTGCGGAATTTCGGGTATGCCATTTCCCTTTTGCAGGGAATTCTGAAACAGGAACCGCAGTTTCTCACCGGCCGCCAATTATTGCGCCGGACCGAAGTAACGCGACTGAAAGCGGCAAAGAAGAAATTTTTCAATGTCTCGACCGCATCGATGGCGGTGATGAAAGCGCAGCGCGAAATGAAGAAGGATGCGAAACGGGCGGTGGAATTAATCGAAAAAATTCTCGAAGACGAACCCTATAACAAACAGGCAAACCTGGCGCTAAAGGAGGCAGCGGTAGCAGCGGGATGGCTCGAGACTGCGGTTTTCGCGCTGCAAACATTGCTGGAAGAAAACGCGCGAGATACCAAAGTGCTGCACGAGCTGGCGCGGCTCTATCACGAACTGGGCGAGAGCGAGCGCGAGGTCGAGATTTACAATCGGATCAGCGCGATCAATCCGGCCGATGCGGCGGCGATGCGGCTGGGGAAGGATGCTTCAGCGCGCGATTCGATGAAGAGCGGGGGTTGGGGCGCAGCTGCGAGCTATCGTGATTTAATTAAGGACAAGGAAGCGGCGGTCTCACTGGAACAGCAGAGCCGAATGCAGTTAACAGAAGAGTCGCTTGGCCAGCAGATCGCCGAGACCTATGCGTTACATGAAGCCGAGCCGCAGAATGTCGATGCGGCGCGGCGGCTTGGCGCATTGAGCGAACAGAAAGATGATCTGGACGCGGCGATTGCATGGTACCGGTACGCTTCTGATTTAATGCACGGGAGTGATCCAGGGTTGGTTCGAAAAATTTCCGACCTGGGCGTAAAGCAGACCGAGCGCGAGATTGTGGCATTGGAAGAATCGGTCGCGAACAATGCCGGCGATACCATGATGCTCGCGGAAAAGAATGCCGCATTAGCGGCAGCGAAAAAGCGGCGGGCGGAAATGTTGATCGAGGATGCGCGGAAACGGGTCGAGCGTAATCCGACCGATCTGCAGTTTCGTTTTGAATTGGGTGAACATTTGATGAATGCGGGACATTTCCGTGAGGCCCTGCCGGAATTGCAGCGCGCCCGGCAGAACCCGAATGCGCGCTTGAAGGCGATGAATGCGCTCGGGCGATGTTATCGCGAGTTGGGGATGTTTGATCTGGCGGCAAAGCAACTGGAAGAAGCCGCGCGCGAGATCGCAACCATGGACGCAACAAAGAAGGAAATCGTTTACAATCTTGGACTGGTTTACGAGCAGATGGGTAACCGCGAGAAGTCACTTGGCTGCATGAAGCAAATTTACGAGGCGGACTACGGTTACAAAGATGTAGCGACGCGAGTGGAAAGTTCGTACGTGGCTGGGAGCTAAAGAGGCGGAGCCCGCGAGCTTTACAGCCATCTCATCAGCGCGACGCGAATCAGGTGTGCCGAACTTTTGATTCGGCACCTGTTATCTTGTCAAAACCTATGAGAGATAAATTTTCCATAAATATTCGGTTCGTGCTTGCCGTTATTGCGATTGGCTGCATCGGCCTCAGCGGGACAGCCTTTGCACAAAATCCGAGAATGTTTCCAACAGCGACTCCGAGTGGCTCGCCTGAGACCCGTAACAAAGCTAAAGGCCGCACATTAAGTTCCGCTGACAAGGCTTTCATCAAAGATGCGGCCAAAGGTGGAATGATGGAAGTGGCAATGGGCCGCGTGGCAGAAAAGAACGCGACCAACAGCGAAGTTAAAAACTTCGGTGCGCGGATGATGAAGGACCACAGCAAGGCGAATGAAGATTTGAAAGCGATAGCCAAGGAGGAAAACGTCGAGTGGCCCGCGGAGAAGGAAGCGGGAAAGTGGAAGTCAGACAAGGACTACATGGATGCGATGGTGAAAGACCATGAAAAAGATCTGGCGGCGTTCGAAAAGGAGGCGAAAAACGGAAGCGATCCAGACGTGAAAAGTTTCGCCAGCAAAACCGCTAAGACAGTGCGGGAGCATCTGGCAATGGCGAAGGAGATCGATGCCAAGTTAAAGTAGTCTGGTTAGTGTTGTTGCTGCTAGACGGCGCGTCGGACAAGGCGCGCCGTTTTTGCATGAAAGCGATGCCGGGGAAGGAAGCGCAAATGCTCGGCCGAAGCGCCCGCAGGCCTTCGAGGAATCGTATACGATCGAGCGTCTGGGCCGAATTTTTTCAGATCTGGCTCTGCCGTTGGTTTCGCCCCCGCCAGTAATGCCGAGACGGCGCTTGGCGCACACTGCTTTCGATTTAAACTTCGAACGCGATGACAAAACTGGCTGCGGAATCCGATCCGAAATTCTACACCGCGGGTCCGACCCAATTCTACCTGCCGCTGTTGCAGGACATCGTTACCGAGGAAAAGCCGGGACTAATGGTAACGCTTGGCCTGGGCGACGGGCAGGCGCATCTCGCGATGTGTCAGATCGCGACCGAAACTTCGTTGCCCTGCCGGTTCGTCGCGGTGAGGCGTGCGAGCGAAAATGAACCGGCGCAACAGGACCCGGCCTGGGTGGAAGCGCTGAGAGCGTCGGCTGATTCTTACTCCGCCGTTTCGGAACTGCTCGACGGCGATTCCAAAATTCTATCGCAACGATTCGATGATCGTTCGATCGACGTTTTGTTTATCGACGACGTGGATGCAGGAGAAGTTATTCAGAGTGAGCTCGCATCCTTTTGCAAAAAATTAAAAACGAGTGCGCTCGTCCTTGTTCATGGGATTGACTTGGAACGGACCGATTCGCCGGGCGCTGTCTGGGACGGTTTTGCGCGCAAAAAAACACGAGTTGAATTTCACGAAGGCATTGGATTGGGAATAGCGACGGAGCCGGCAGCGCGGGCGGCCTCGCAATTTCGTCGCTCGCTCTTTGCGGAGGCGCGGCGTGAAGCGAATGAGGCCAGCTATCGGCTTCGAGCAAGCACCTTCATCGCCCGGGCTGAGTTCGCTCGTGTTCTGCACCGTGCCCAGGTTTTGAACACGCGCCAAATCCTGGTCGAGGCGGTGATGAACGATCGAACGAAAGCGCAAAGAGTGATGGAGGGGCAGGCGGTGGCTTTGGCGGAGCTGGAGAAACGTTTTGATCATTTAAGGCGAACCACGCAGAACGTGATCGAGGAATCGACCAAGCGCTTCGCCATCTTGCGAAGCAGCCGGGACCAGGCGCAGGCCATCATGGAAGCGCAGGCTGACCAGATTGATCGATTGCAGAAGCAACTTCTGGAATTGAAAAAACTTGTGAGCGCAGCAAAGGCCGCTTGCCGTAAAAAAGGACGCTGCTTCGATGTTGCGAAAGGACCAAAACCAAAACGTTCTCCTGGCGAAAAAGTTCGGCGGGAAATTGCGCGCGTCCCCGGAAATCTACGGCGGCTATTCCGACTGACGCCAGCCATCGATGCCGACAAAAAACTCGCTCCGCCCTCCCTTGAAGAACGTTACGCGAAATGGATCGCGCAACACGAGCCAAGCGCGCAACAAATCGAGGCGCAGCGGACCGAATCCGAAAATTGGGATGTCCGCCCGAAAATTTCGCTCCTCATTCCGGTTTTCGATACCTCTCAAAGATTTCTCGAGGCACTATTTGAATCGATTGCGGGGCAGAGCTACGGCAACTGGGAGGCGTGCGTGATTGATGGCGGTTCGCATTCCAAGAAAACGATCGCGACGCTGAAGCGGTGGGCGAGAAATGATGCGCGCATTCGGATAGAACGACTTCAGAAAAATCTGGGGGTCGCCGAAAATACCAATCGAGCACTGCGCCTGGCGAGTGGCGAGGTGGTGGCATTGGTGGACCATGACGACACGCTCGCGCCATTCGCACTTTACGAATTAGCGGCCGCCGTTCAGGCACACCCAATCGCTGACTTTTTCTATAGCGACGAGGATCGTTTAAGTGAAACTGGCGCGCGCTCGAAGCCGTTTTTTAAGCCGGAGTGGAGTCCCGAACTTCTCTACTCATTCATGTACACGGGACATCTTAGCGCTTATCGGCGGAGCTTCGCGCTGTGCCTGGGCGGTCTACGCAAAGAATTCGATTTGTCGCAGGATTACGACTTTGCATTGCGTGCGAGCGAGCGCGCTCGCGAGATCGTTCATATTCCGCACGTGCTTTATCACTGGCGGGAGCATCCCGCTTCCGGCGCCGCCGGCGGAAAGCCGCACGCACGCCAGTCGAATCTCGCGGCCCTGGCCGATGCGGTGAAGCGACGCGGACTGGATGCTGAAGTTTTGGAATATCCAACCGCGAATCGAGTGCGGATGCGCCTGCGAAATCTGCCGCGGGTTTCCGTCATTGTTCCTACTGATTCGCCAATTCGTCTGACAAAGTGTGCGCGAAAACTTCCGCAGCAAACAGCGTACGCGGACGCGGAATACATCCTGGTTACAAATTCCGCTTTGATTGGCAAACTCCGCGCCTCGGCCGAGCCGATCTCACCTAAAGTGCGTTTGGTTGCGTTCGACGCGCCATTCAATTTTTCGGCAAAATGCAATGCGGGCGCGAAGGTGGCTGCCGGCGAACGCTTCGTTTTTCTGAATGACGACGTTGAATCCAAGCAGAGTGACTGGATTGAGAATGTGATCGAGCCTCTGGAGAACCCGGAGGTCGGCGCGGTCTCGCCGAAGCTTCTCTATTCGACCGGCCGAATTCAACACGCCGGCCTTGTCACTGGAGTTCGCGGTCTGATTGGCACCGCCATGCACCAGTGGAGCGACGATTCGGTTGATTACTCAAATTTCGCGCAATCGATGCGAAATGTTTCCGCTCTTTCCGCTGCCTGCCTGGCGATGCGGCGCGAGGTTTTTTTTGAAATTGGAGGGTTCGATGAAACAAACACGCCGATTTCGCTTTCGGATATCGATCTTTGTTTTAAGGTTCGCGAAACCGGGCGCCGCTGCGTTTATACGCCGTTCGCGAGCCTAACGCATCACGGTCACGCCTCGATCGGCCCAACAGAAGAAGAAAGCGCTGAGACAGCGCCGGACAAGTGCTCGATCTTCCTTCTCAAGTGCTGGGCGGCGTTTACCTGCCATGATCCTTATTTCACCGATCGGATGAGGGAATGGCTTTACGCCGACTCACCGATGCCGATTCAGATGTTCGCGGGGAAAAATTCCGAGACGGCAGCTGGCGAGCGCGACCTTCTCTTTGTGACGCATGATCTCAGTTTAAGTGGGGCCCCGATTATCCTGTCGCACTTGGCGAAATGGTGCAAAGCGCGCGGTATTTTTGCGACGGTGATGTCACCGGCAGATGGTCCGGCCCGCGCGACCTTCGTCGAGGCGGGTATCCCGGTGATCGTCGATTCAGTCGTCGCCACAGGATATGATCGGTTTATCCAATTCGGCCAGCAATCGCTGAGCAGGAGCCACGAATCGTTTACTGCGTTTGCGCGCAATTTTGATTGTGTGATTGCGAGCACGATTTTCGGCGCCCCTCTGATTCACGATGCCACCGCGAAAGCGATCCCGCTTTTTTGGTGGATTCACGAGGGATTGGTGGGCGACCATTTCATTCGGAAATTCCCGATCCTTGCCAGCACCATCGGTCTCGCTGAATTCATCGTCACGCCAGATCAGCGAAGTCGTCAGATTTATCAATCGTACACCAGGCATTCGGTCCGGGTTTTGCGTTATGGCATTCCGGATATCGGATCCGCGCGTGATGCCGAGCGCAAACCGGGGCCGCTGCGTTTTCTTTTGCTGGGAACAATGGAGTATCGAAAAGGTCAGGAGAGCTTGCTGCAAGCGCTTGATCAACTGCCACAGAAGATTCTTGAACGAACGTTGTTCCAGATCGTCGGCCGCCCTCATGACGACCGACTGGTGAGCAAAATCAAGGCAGCGGCGACTAAGTCGGCGCACTTGCATTTCTCGGACTGTGTTTCCCATAAGGAAGCGCTGACTTTAATTCGCGAAGCGGATGTGATGGTTTGTACCTCGCGAGATGAAACCGGACCGCTCACGCTCATCGAAGCAATGGCGTTTGGAAAACCGATCCTTAGTACGTGGGTGGGCGCGGTAGGCGAAAATCTCGTCCCCGAGGAAGATGCCTTGTTTGTCGAACCGGGTGATGCCGCGGGTCTGGCGGCGGCGATCACACGTCTCGTTAGCGAGCCGGCGCTGTTGCAAAAATTGGCCGTTAATTCGCGAAAAGCCTATGAAAGCTATTTTTCCTTCGATCGCTTCGGCCAGGAATTCCTATGCCTGGTAGAGGAGGTGATCTCTGCCCACAAACTTAATCGAGCTGCCAAACCTCTGGAAGAAGCGATCGCCATCTCGCCGTGATGACTCAGCAGCTCGAGGCCGACGAAGCACATCGAACCGCGCAGTCAAGGAGCCACTCCTACGGCGCGTGGGTGACAGCTTTTGATTCCGTGGAAGAGCGCGAACGAATTATGATCCGCCGGCAAATCCGCGGGCTTCGCCGTCATCCGCTGATTTCAATCGTCCTCCCCGTTTACAATCCTGATCGGGCACAGCTTTCAGCGGCAGTTGGGTCCGTTCGTGCGCAACTATATCAAAACTGGGAGCTGTGCCTCGCGGACGACGCTTCAACGGATCCGCGCGTCGCGCCGTTCTTGCGAGACGCCGCCGGAAGCGATCCGCGAATTAAGGTTATCTTTCGTGAAGAAAATGGCCACATCGCGGCGTGCTCTAATTCTGCCTTGACCCTCGCTACCGGCGAGTGGATTGCGTTGCTCGACCAGGATGATCTTCTGGCCGAGCACGCGCTCGCATTCGCCGCAGCAACGATCGTGGGCCATCCCGATGCCGGTCTCATTTATTCGGACGAAGACAAGATTGATAACGCCGGCGCGCGGACCGAGCCGTACTTCAAAAGCGACTGGAATCCCGAGCTTTTTCTGGTGCAAAATTTCATTAACCATCTCGGCCTTTATCGCCGGGACTTGCTCCGCGAAATCGGCGGTTTTCGCGACTTGTTCGGCGGCTCGCAAGATTACGATCTTGCCTTGCGCGCAATTGAGCGATTGCGGCCGGAACAGATCGTACACATCCCGCGCGTGCTTTACCATTGGCGCAAAATCCCAGGTAGTCTGGCGGCGACGTCAGATGCAAAAGAGTACGCGCACGAATCGGCGCGACGCGCGATTTGTGAACACTTGAGTCGGACCGGGATCAAGGCGCAGGTTGTTGCCTGTCCGGAAAATTCCGCTGCCCATCGGATCATTTATGAATTGCCAGCAAACCCCCCGCTGGTGTCGATCGTGATTCCGACGCGTGATCAACCCAAACTGCTGCGACAATGCATCGAGGGTGTGCGGGCGCGGACGAGTTATCCGCGATTTGATTTTGTCATTGTCGACAACGATTCGCGAGGAGCGGAAACAAAAATGTTGCTCGATGAACTGCGGTGCGCGCACAGTGTCACTGTCATCGAAGAAAAAAGCGAGTTCAATTTCAGTCGATTGGTAAATACCGGTGCCGATGTCGCGCAGGGAGAACTCCTGGCATTGATCAACGACGATGTCATGCCGGAAAATCCCGAGTGGCTCGGCGAGATGGTGAGTCAATTATTACAACCGGGCGTGGGTGCGGTTGGGGCGCGGCTTTGGTATCCCGATGGCCGGCTGCAACACGGCGGTGTTATCGTTGGTCTCGGCGGAGTGGCGGGGCATGCCCATTATCGCTGGCCTCATGGCCACCCGGGCTATTTCAATCGCGCGATATTGCAGCAAAATTTTTCCGCAGTCACAGCGGCCTGCATGCTGGTAAGCAAAAGTGTTTTCAAGGCGCTGGGCCGTTTCGACGAAGAGAATCTCGGCGTTAGCTTCAACGATATCGATTTTTGTCTGCGGATGGTGGAAAAGGGATTGCGCATCGTCTGGACGCCACAGGCAAATTTAGTTCATCACGAATCCGCGTCGCGTCGCCGTCAATTTAGCGAGGAGCAAAAGCTGGAATTTCGTCGAGAAGCGGAGTGGATGCAGGAGAGGTGGAGCGACACGCTCGCGCACGACCCGTATTACAATCCAAATCTGTCACTCAGCGAAGAGGGTGGGTTTACCTTGGCATGGCCGCCACGTCTGCCACCGCTCGGCGTCAGTTTGAACTCTGTCACCGGGGACGTTTTGAGCGAACTATTTTAGGGGCACTTGCGTTTCGGCCGCCAGCTACAATTCTCCCTCCGATGCGCAGGACGAAAATCATTTGCACACTCGGCCCAGCAAGCGAGAAACCGGAGACGCTACGGCAGCTGGTGCATGAAGGCACCAATGTTTTCCGGCTCAACATGAGTCATGCGCAGCATGATTGGGTGCATGAGGTCATCCCGCGAATCCGCGCCATCGCGGAGGAACTTGGCCGTGCCGTCGCCATTCTCATGGATACACAAGGCCCGGCCATTCGCACCGGCGATCTCAAGACCGAGTTGCATTTGAAAGCCGGAGACATTCTCGAGTTCACCGTGCGCGGGGCCAAAAGCGAGGAAGCCTACTCGGTGGATGTGAACTACGATGGCTTGATCAACGACATCAACGAAGGCGACACCGTTCTGGTTGATAACGGCGTCATTCATCTCCTCGTGCTGGAGAAACGCGAGAACCGCATTCGTTGCAAAGTGATCACGCCCGGAACGCTGGGCTCGCGACGACACATTAATTTGCCGGGTGTGCGGGTGAACTTGCCGCCGCTTACCCAAAAAGATCTCGGAGATATCGCGCTGGGGGTGGAAATGAACGTGGACTTCATCGCCTTGAGCTTCGTGCGCCAGCGGAGCGATCTGGAGGAGTTGCGGGAATTATTGGCGCAAAAAGGAAGCAAAGCCCAGGTCATGGCGAAGATTGAAGACCAGTCCGCCGTCCGCTTGATCCACGAGATTATCGCTGCGGCCGACGCCATCATGGTGGCACGCGGCGATCTGGGGATCGAATGCCCTATTGAGGAGTTGCCAATTATTCAGCGCAAGATTGTGAAGCTTTGCGCGCGTCTCGGAAAACCTGTGGTGGTTGCGACGCATATGCTGGAATCGATGATCCACAATCCCCTCCCCACCCGCGCGGAAATTACCGATGTGGCCAACGCGGTTTTCGAGCAAGCCGATGCCATCATGCTGAGTGGAGAAACCAGCGTAGGAGCTTATCCGGTGGAATGCGTGCGCATTTTTCATCGAGTTGCAGTGCGCATTGAGCGCAGCGGCGGCGCCGGTTACGCCAAAGCAGCCGTGCTTGAAGATGCGCGACAAAAAACGGTGGCATCCGCAGTCGTCCTGGCGAACTCGCTGCCGCGGGCACGCATTATCGTCTTTACCCGGCACGGCACGATGGCACGCAATACCTCGAATCTGCGTCCAGAACACGCCACCATTTTCGCCTTCACCCCGAGCGAGGAAGTGCGACGCCAACTCGCGCTTTGTTGGGGAACGTATCCGGTGCGGATAAAATTTACCGATGATCCCAACGCTACCATCGAAGCAGCCGAGAGATATCTGCGCGATGCGGGATTGACCTTGCCGGGCGACAATTTGGTGATCATCAGCGATCTGCGTGCGGGCGAGACATTGGTGGACACTGTGCAATTACGAACGGCGCGATGAGACGCTGAGGAAGGAACACAGACCTGAGGTCTGTGCGCCACACAGGTCTGTGACCTGTGTTCCTATAACAAAAGACGCGCGGATTACTCCGCGCGTCTTTCCTAATATTGGTGGTAGCTTTTACGCCTCGACCGGCATCTCCAGGTCGATGTCGATCGGCCGCTCTTTTTTGGCCAGGGCGCGACGCAATTTCGACAGCGCGATGTTCTGCAACTGCCGAATGCGTTCCCGCGTCACGCCAAATTTCTTCCCGACTTCTTCGAGCGTCTTCGGCTTGCCGCCGTCGAGCCCGAAGCGCGAGAAAATAATTTTGCGTTCGCGATCGTCCAGCACTTCCAGCAAACCGCCCACTTCGTTGCGCAGATTTTTGTCGCGCAACAATTCGAACGGCGTCATCGCTTCCTCATCGCCTACGATTTCACCGAACTCGGTCGAATCATCATCGCTGATCGGCGCGTCCAACGACGCCGGGCGGATCGAGACTGTTTTCAATTGCGAAACTTTTCCAGCGGCAATTCCGATTTCTTCGCCGAGTTCGTCGTCGGTCGGTTCGCGGCCGAGCTCCTCGCTCATTTGCAAGGAGACGCGGCGCATTTTGGAAATTTTGTCCACCAGATGGACGGGGAGGCGAATTGTCTTCGATTGATTGGCGAGCGCGCGTTTGATCGATTGCTTGATCCACCACGCCGCGTAGGTCGAAAGTTTTCCACCTTTCGCCGGATCGAAGCGCTCGACCGCTTTCATCAGGCCGATGTTGCCCTCCGAAATCAAATCGAGCAGCGGCAATCCAAGATTCGCATAATCGTGCGCGATCTTCACGACCAGACGCAAATTCGAACGAATCATCAGGGCACGAGCTTCCTTGTCGCCGCGCTTAATTTTAGCGGCGAGCTCAATCTCCTGCTGTGGAGTGAGCAGAGGAATCTGCCCGATCTCGCGCAGGTAAATTTTTATTCCAGTATCGCTATCTTCAGCAGCCATAAAACTTCTCTTCATGAACGTAAAAGGGGGGTGCGGTATCCATTCTCCGACTATTCAGGTTTCGCCGGCATTCCTCAATCGCAGCATTTATCACGCGCGAAAGTCCTTAACAAGGTTAAATATTCGCAATTCTGACACTTGCTGGATGTATTTTGTTCAAATAAGGTTTTCTCGTTCGCTGTCAGGCATTTATCGGCTATGGAAATTTGAGAATTTGGCTGATTTTTGACCGTCGAAAAGGGGACTCCAACTTTCTTCGATTTTTTCGAGCCAGGGCGCGCCAAAAATTCCCGCCTAGCCGCCTCGAATTTTTTACAGCTGCGTCAAAACCGCCGGGACCGGCCTTATTATATTATATAGTGCTAAATAACGCGACGTGGTCCATCCCGAGACGCGAAGACGTCGAGGGACCCCACCAACGGGCGATTGGTCGCCAAACAACCTCGTGCGATCCACCATCCTGGGAGAGGTCCCTCGCGTGCGCTCGGGATGACAAGCATGCGGCGCGGCGTCTTGTCGCCCGAAGAGGCCTCTTTTCGCCCGCAGTTTCAATGAAAATGGATTTGTCCCTTTTCGCGCGAAAATTTCTCTGCCAACCTCGCGCAGATGTTCGCGAAAATTTATTCCGCCGCGGTTTTCGGCGTTGATGCCTACGAAGTCGAGATCGAGGTCAACTCGGCGGGCGGATTGCCTGCGATCGTCGTCGTTGGTTTGCCCGACGCCGCGGTCAAGGAAAGCAAAGACCGCGTCACCACCGCGATTTCCAATAGCGGGTACTATTGGCCGCGAGGACGCACGACGGTGAACCTCGCGCCGGCGGACATCAAAAAAGAAGGACCCAGTTTCGATCTGCCGATCGCGCTGGGTATGATCGCGTGCAGTCTGGAAACAGACACCGCGGAATTTTCTCATTACAGTTTTGTCGGCGAACTGGCGCTCGATGGCGCGGTGCGCGCAGTGAAAGGCGTGTTGCCGGTTGCGATTGAAGCGCGGAAACGCGGGAAAAAAGCGCTCTTTGTTCCGGCAGCAAATGCGCAGGAGGCCGCAATGGTGAAGGGAATCGCCGTTTATGGCGTGCGCAATTTGCGCGAAACATTTTCGTTCCTGTGCGGCGAATGCACTCTTCAGCCAACCCGCGGTGATCTCGAGAAATTTTTTGCGACCCATCAAAGCTACGAGGTCGATTTCGCGGACGTGAAAGGTCAGGCGCACGTGAAGCGCGCGATGGAAGTGGCCGTTGCCGGCGGACACAACATTCTCATGGTCGGACCGCCGGGCTCGGGCAAATCGATGTTGTCAAAACGCATTGCCACCGTCATTCCACCGATGTCGCTGGAGGAAGCGATTGAGACGACGAAGATCCACAGCATCGCGGGATTGCTTACGCCGGAACAATCATTCGTGCCGACGCGCCCGTTCCGCTCGCCCCATCATACTATTAGCGATATCGGTTTACTCGGCGGCGGCGCTATTCCAAATCCCGGTGAAGTCAGTCTGGCACACAACGGCGTGCTTTTTCTCGATGAGCTGCCGGAATTTCATCGTTCCACGTTGGAAGTGATGCGTCAGCCGCTGGAGGATGGACGCGTTACCGTTTCGCGAGCAGCCGGCAGCGTGACCTTCCCGAGCGAATTCATGTTGGTCGCGGCGATGAATCCTTGCCCGTGCGGTTACTTCGGCGATTTGAAACGCGAATGCCGCTGCGGTCCGAATCAGGTACAACGATATCGGCAGCGCATTTCCGGACCGTTGCTCGATCGGATCGACCTCCACATCGAAGTGCCCTCGATTGAGTATCGTGATATGGCGAGCGAACGGTCAGAGGAACCCTCCAGCGCAATTCGCGAACGGGTTTCCGCAGCGCGGAAGAGGCAGCAAGCGCGATTCGCTAACGATTCCAAGACAAACTGCAATGCGCGCATGGGAACGAAGCATCTGAAACAATGGTGCAAATTGGACTCCGATTCGCAAGAATTGATCCGGGTGGCGATGACGGAATTAAATCTCAGCGCCCGCGCCTACGATCGCATTCTCAAAGTTGCCCGCACCATCGCCGACCTCGCCTCCACCGAGGCCATCACCGTGGAACACGTGAGCGAGGCAATCCAGTACCGCACTTTCGATCGGACGCTTTGGGTTTGAGTGACGTGATGGCTGCCCGATTCCTCGTCATCTCATTTCAACGCAGCGGTTTGAACTGGCTACGTTACTGCACAGAATATTTCACCGGCGTGCGCACACCTGGGCGCAAACAAATAATCGCGGAAGGCTCCGTTTTTTTCGATCGCGCTCATGATGTGCAGCGAAAGCCGGGACGGAGCGATTATACAGGTTTGTATGACGCGAGCGGGGCCGAGATCTACGAACGCGTAGCGCTATTGCTGCGCAATCCATACGACTGCTTCACCTCGCACTACCTCGGGCGCGCAGGGATTACCTTTAGGAAGGGCCTGGAGCAATTCGAGGCCTACGCCGTCAACATCATCAAGTTTGACGCCTTGAAAGAGGCGAGGAAACGCGTGTTCTTTTTCGAAGATTTCATAAACAATGAGGAGGGCACATTGGGCTTTCTCAGCTTCTTTGGCATTGATCCCAGCGCGCGACTTTACAATTTTTCCGAAATGATAGAAGCGTCCCGTGCTTGGTATCATGGCCATCACGGACTCTTCGTTGAGCGTGAACGTCCGGAGTTGAAAACGAAAGAACGTACTGCGATTGCGCGCATGTTGAAGCGGCAGCTCGGCCAGAAGGTCGAGCACTATCTGGGCCGCTATTTGTTCGAAGATCCTTTCCCATCACCGCCGAATACGTGAGCAAAGCAATTCAGCACCCCAGTTTCGATCGCACACTGTGGGTCTGAATTTTCCCGCGCCTCCGCTAAGACGCTTTGCCCGCACGATTGAGCTGTTCGGCTACCGGTTCGATGGCTAGAGGTGGGTACCGAAAACGGGATTCAGTTTCGAATAGTAGCCTGCCAAATTACAGCCAGGTGCTCCGAAAAGGAATGCGTTCGAGATAATGCTTCTACCGCCGGTCAGTCTCATCATCACATCCTATAACCAGCAGGGGTATCTCAGCGAAGCTATCGAAAGCGCCATTGATCAAACGGTCGCTGCTTTCGAAATCATTGTCGCCGACGATCATTCGACAATGGACGGTTCAATCGAAGCCATTCGTGAATATGAGGCACAGTATCCCGGATTAGTTCGCGGTCTTTTTCAGGAGAAAAATGTTGGTATTCCGAAAAACCGAAATAGCGCGTTGCAGATGGTTAAAGGGGATTATGTCGCAATCTTGGACGGCGACGACCGTCTCTTGCCGAGATTTATCGAGCAGCATCCCGCCGCTCTGACCGCGAGCCCGCAAGCGCACGTCAGTTACAGCAATCGTTACGACGTTAATCAACTTGGCGAGCGGCGCCGGCACGATCGCAATCCGCAACCCTCAGGCGATGTTCTCGCCTACATCGCGCGCGGTCGCAAAGGTATTCTGCGCTCAATGGTGGCAAAGTACGACTTGGTGAAAGCGGCCGGATTTCTCGATGAGAATCACTATCACTACGATGGTTTTATCCTGACTTTGCGTCTGGCGAAATTGACTCCGTTCGTTTATCTATCCGATCCGCTGATGGAAAAACGTGACCACGCCGGAGGCACTTCCAGAGGAATTTCTTTTTCGGAAAAAGAGCGGTGTTTTCAGGACGTGCTCGCGGAGGTCATGCGTGTCACCAAAGAGTTGCCGGAAAAAGAGAAGCGGGCCATCAGCAAGAACTGGCTGGCAAAAATTTCGCGACTCTACCTCGAATCGAAGGTAGAAGACGGTGATTGGTCGGGAGCATGGATGGAAATAGCGCGTTGAGTAGTGAGCGATCCGCGTCGGATAAAGGAGAGTTTGAAAATGGTACGCGACATACTATCTCGGGCGGGACATACGTGATTCTGCATCATTCAATCTACTTCTTGGATGGTCTTCGCTCTTGAAAGTCCGTTTCCGTTTTCGGCAGCAAAAGGGATCGCGGAGGGATAACTAGAGATCTTTCCCTGCCTTCGCGTAGAGCTACGGCCCGATAGGCGACTTCACTGCGCTCCGCTGAGGATGACAACAAAATTAAGTCGCGGGGCGGCCGATCCGCCCCGCGCTTTCGACTAGTTCCAACCTTCGTCCGAACTCAGCCATGACTTCGGCACCGTCAGGAACGCTCGCCTCTCAGAGGTAGATGGGTTTGATACTCCTACCCGTAATCTCGCCGCGATCGTTCGTTCAGACTATTTCCCCGACTGTTTGTGCCGCCGAGGAATTGAGGTCAGTTAGCTGATATTGCGTCCCCTAGGCGAAGACTAACGCCGCGCCGCCGAGCGCGACCAGGATGATGAGCAAGAGAATCCATCCTCTGTATCCGTTGTTTACGGCAGAGTGAACCGAATACGGCCCACGGTCTCTGCCCACGGAAGGAGAATGGGTGTTAAGAACTTGTTTTGGTGTTGTCATGATATTCCTCAGTTAATGAATTGTTTACTGAGTATCTTTTTAGTAGCTGGTTCTGGATTGTGAAAGAGCCACTTCGCGCGTGCGACCTAGACCACTGCTGCCGCCAAAGGCGGCAGGACGTTGAAAGGCTAAAACGTTAAATCGTTAAAACGTTGAAGAGTTGAATCGGTGAACCGTTGTATCGTCCTGCTCGATAACATTGACGACTTCTAAATTGTAGGGCAACCGCGCCGGTTGCCGTTTCTCAGTTTGTTAGGCGACGCGCCTGCCCTACAACCCGAAATAGATAGCTTTCACGAAAGGCAGACAACAAAACGGCCGCGGCTTCAGCTACTACCTTTTTTCTTTGGCAGTTCCGGTCGAGGAGCGAGAGGCCCTTAGTTTAAGTGTGGAGGCGAACTTAATCAGGCCTTCGCGAATTTGTGCGCGAGACCAGGCTGCGAAGCCGAAGGTAAGCGCGGGGTCCAGTTGCGCTTTCATGAAGCATGAGGATAGCGGCGACGGCCTGATACCGATTTCGGCGCAAACCCGCGTGATGAACGGTAGATCTGTTTTCCGCCGTAACCAGGCAACGAAATGTAAGCCAGCTTCCGGAACTTCCAGAATAAAGTAATCGCTCAGCAAGTTATTGAATTGTTCGATAAAGAAGTCTCTTCGATCGGAATAGAGTTTCCGCATTCGCTTGATGTGGCTCAGGAAATATCCCTCGGTTAGGAATCGAGCCAGCGTCGCTTGATCTATTGCCGGCGAATGCTGATCGGTGACCGCCCGGATCTTGATTATTGGCTCTACCAATTGCTCTGGCGCCAAAATATAACCCAAGCGCAAGGATGGATAGAGGATCTTGCTCATTGTCCCGGCGTAAATGACGCGACCAGAGTTATCGAGTCCTTGCAAGCAGGGGAGCGGAGGACCGGTGAAGCGAAACTCCGAGTTATGATCGTCCTCAAAAATATAGGCGTCACGCTCACGCGCGAAATCGATCAACGCGGTCCGGCGTGCCAAACTCATGGTCATGCCGAGCGGGAATTGATGAGAAGGTGTGACGTAAATAATCTTTGGCGCTGCCTGTTTCGACGGCCGTGCGATCACGATTCCTTCCCGGTCCACTGGTCGCGGAACTACTGTCGCGCCGGCGAAACCAAAAGCGCGGCGGGCCTGATAGAATCCTGGATCTTCGATCCACGCGACCTCACCCCGATTTACCAGCGCCATCGCGCTGATCATCATCGCCTGCTGCGTTCCAGCAGTGATAATGATCTGGTCCGGATGACAGCGCGCGCCTCTGTAATCACACAAATAAGCTGCGATCGCTTTGCGCAGGTCAGGGTCACCGCGGCTCGATGCGTATTGGAGCAAATGAGCGCCCTTATTCGCGAGGACTTGTCCTCGGAGGCGCTCCCAAATTTCTATGGGAAATTCGTCGAGCGCCGCCAACGCTGGAACAAAGGAAACTCCAGGCGGTCCGGCGATTCCAAAATCAAACTGTTTTCCAGCGCGTTTATCCGGGATGTTCCGTACCCGGTGGGAAAGGCGGGGTGGACGTTCGATCAGCAGTTGCGTTTTCGGCCGGCGCGGGCTCAGGAAAGTTTCCGGCAGAGAATCGGCAACGAATGTGCCCGATCCGATTCTGGTTCGAAGGTAACCTTCCGCATGGAGCTTTTCGAAGGCGAGATTGACGGTGAGTCTCGAGATCCCTAAATCAGCGGCAAGTGCGCGAGAAGAGGGAAGACGGGAGGAGTTATTACTAAAACTGCCGGAGACTAATTCATCGCGAATTTGCCGATAAAGCTGCTGATGCAGCGGTTCAGCTGCATGCCGGACCAGCCGAATCATTTCGAAGGCAATGATTGAGCGCCGTCTCCGTTTTTTTGTGCGTGCTCTATTTACTACCGGTTTCAAGGTTTGTTAGTCGACGTTCGAATGATCTCTTTTTCCTGACAGCGGAGTGCAACTCCGCTGGGCGCACAGACTGGAAAGTTTGTGTTCCGCGCTCCATTTGTAGAAAAGAGAGTATCCGATCAACAACTTTATAAAGTGGTCTGGTCCTACGGGCGTAAGTGGACTGTTGACACTTTAGCACACCGCGAGAGGTTTTTGTGCAATGCAGGATCAAATTCCATGCACGGATTATCAGGAGACGAAAGGTCTCATCTATTTCGCCCGAATGCTGGACAAAATCAGGCTCAATGCTGCCGGTAAACTGGCACCGGGATATTTTTGCGGAGTGGAAGATCCGACTTTCTTCGATGCGCGCTGCACCAGATTGTTGGGGGTGAATTACGATGAGCTAGCCAGGCGAACGCTTGAGGGCGGCTCGGACGAGGAAATCCTGGAGTGGTGTTTTGCCAACGGCAGAAGGCCAGGCGAGGAAGAAATTGCCATCTGGAATGCCTTCCTCGCCAAGCGCGGATGGCGGGATGAAGGCAGCGCCGACTTAATGGAGGCGAAGAAGCGAGCGGGTTGGGAAAATCGCGACGAGATCCAGACCTGGGTGGACCTGCATGACGCCGAAGAAGGACGAAAGCCGAGAGAAGTGATGGTTGATGGATGATTGTTGATGGCGGTGGAAAGCAGGAAGCGAGATCAACGGACTGACATCGCCTGGTGCCAAGTGAAGTACGCTACGCGCGCTTTGGCGCTTGCAATTTGGATACTGATAACGATGCAACCGACCACCCAGGCGCGATCCGCGGCGGATGACGAGAAAGCGGTAGAGGCGCTCGATATCGAATATCAGGCTGCGGTGAAGCAGAACGATGTTGCGACGATGGATCGCATTTTGGCGGACGACTTTGTTTTGGTGACGGGTCTGGGAAAAACCCACACGAAAGCTGATTTGCTGGAGGAAGCGCGGAGCAAGCGCACGGTTTACGAACATCAAGAGGATAGCGTCCGGAAAGTGCGGGTCTGGGGCGACACCGCAGTTGTTACCGCGCTGTTGTGGGCAAAGGGAACCGAAGATGGCAAACCGTTCGACTATAGGCTTTGGTTTAGCGACACCTATGTTCGGACTCCGACTGGCTGGCGCTATGTTTTCGCCCAGGCCTCGACCCGTCTGCCGGCGGCGCCTTGAGTTCGGTGCGCTATTGCTGCTTTCGCTAGCGCGTTCAGCTAGCGCAATTACTTCGCTCGACCCAGCCGCAGTAAGCGCGGCGGCTGAATATTCGGTTCGGCATCGCGGCGCTTCGTTT
>Ga0209153_1000205_pt1 | contig 31960 bp, 21 predicted proteins | sample GraSoiAngelo_120_FD_185877 | JGI IMG/M metagenome (GOLD analysis project Ga0209153, IMG submission 185877) | Grasslands soil microbial communities from the Angelo Coastal Reserve, California, USA - 14_0919_09_20cm (SPAdes) (version 2) | ecosystem: Environmental > Terrestrial > Soil > Grasslands ... | reverse complement strand
GACTGGTTGCCGATCGCTATCGAGACGCTAGAATTGCGGTCTTCTCAACGGGAAATGTTTATGGGCTTTCACCAGTGGCCAGAGGGGGCTCTCGCGAAGAAGATCCGCTGAATCCTTCCGGTGAGTACGCGATGAGCTGCGTCGGCCGAGAGCGGATTTTTGAGCATTTCAGCCGGGCCAACAAAACGAAGATAACCATCCTTCGCCTGAATTACGCGAGCGAGCTTCGCTACGGCGTGCTTCTCGACATCGCTCAGCGCGTCAATGCGGGTCAGCCCGTGTCGCTGTCCATGGGCTACTTAAACACCATTTGGCAGGCCGACGCCTCCGCCATGAGTTTGGAGTCGCTCCGTTGCGCATCTTCGCCGCCCAACGTAATCAATATTACCGGCCCGGAATTGCTCAGCGTGCGAAGCGTCGCGGAAGAATTTGGCAAAAAGTTTGGCAAACCGGTGCGCTTTGCAGGAGCCGAGTCGAGTGACGCCCTGCTAAGCAATGCCGCCAAGTCGTACGAGCTCTTTGGCCGTCCTCGCGTAAACGCTCAACAAATAATCGCCTGGATCGCGGATTGGGTTCGCAGGGGAGAAACGACTCTGGCGAAGCCGACTCACTTCGAGGACCGCGCAGGCCACTTTTAGATGGCGGCGCGCGGAGCGCAAGTCCCGGCGGAAACGTGATGCAAACTCTGGATCCCAAAATTAACAATGCTTTGAAGGCCGGAACAGTGATTCCGGCGCATCCGCTCGCTTTGACCGTAGAGCGCAAATTAGATGAACGCCGCCAGCGGGCTCTTACCCGCTACTACCTCGCAGCGGGAGCGGGCGGCCTCGCCATCGGCGTGCACACCACTCAGTTTGCCATTCGCGAGCCGCGCGTCGGCTTGTTTGAGCCTGTTTTGCGTTTGGCCGCCGAGGAAATGGGCCGCGCGGGTGGAACTCGCGAGGTGCCGCTAGTCCGCGTTGGCGGGATTTGCGGCAAAACCGCGCAAGCCGTCGCCGAAGCGCGCCTGCTGAGTGACTTGAAATATAACCTGGGCCTCTTGAGCCTCGCCGCCGCAAAGGACTTTGACGACGACGCGCTCCTTGCCCACTGTCGCGAAGTTGCCGCGGTTCTCCCCATCATGGGCTTCTATCTGCAACCCGCCGTCGGCGGCCGTGTTCTCTCTTACAACTTCTGGCGCCAATTCGCCGAAATCGAGAATGTCGTGGCGATTAAGATTGCGCCCTTCAATCGTTACCACACCCTGGATGTCGTTCGCGCGGTCGCGGACTCCGGCCGGGAAATCGCCCTGTACACCGGCAACGACGACAATATCGTCATGGATCTGCTCACGCCTTATGCTTTTCATCTCAACGGTAAGCCGAAAGTATTCCGCATCGTTGGAGGATTGCTGGGCCACTGGGCCGTTTGGACCAAGCATGCCGTCGAACTCTTGAAGGAATGCCACAGCTTGGCGCGCACCGATCAGCCCATCCCGCAATCCATGCTGCAACGAAACGTCCAAGTCACCGATTGCAACGCCGCATTCTTTGATACGGCCAACAATTTCGCCGGCTGCATCGCAGGTCTGCACGAAGTTTTACGAAGGCAAGGCCTGCTCGAGGGCATTTGGTGCCTCGATCTGAACGAGACTCTCAGCCCAGGGCAAAAAGAAGAAATCGACCGCGTATATCGCGCCTATCCCGAACTAAATGACGACGAATTTGTCCGCCAAGGACGCGACGCCTGGCTAAAGCCTTAGCCTCCGGCTACTTTGCTGCATCGCGGTCCACCGTTGGTCAATCTGCGGTGTGAATCGGGTCGCTTCAGCCGCATCCAGAACCGATACACTCCCGGCGGTGTCGAAGTGTAGTTGCGCAAATAGGCGTTGCGAAAACGACACAACGCATCCACACCGCACTTTGGCTGGCCGAGTTTGGCCAGAATCGGATGCAGCACCCGCCGCAAGATGTCCGAGTGGTGGAGCGGCCGACCGGTGCGCAAAGGAAATAGCAGACCGGACTTCCTCTCTCCAATGGACTCCCGCAGCATCTTAGCCAGCAGGGATGCAAGTCGATCCCCTCTCGCCGTTCTTGGTCTTGAGAAAGTCGTGCGTCCGGTCCTGCCACGCCTTCTTGCAGATGCGGATCCGGGAGCCATCCCGGGAAACGCCTCATTTCAGGTCACGTAGACGCGGCGTTTCGTACCCATTGAGACTGTCGTGCGGGTGTCCGTCATGGGAGCTCCTTGGATAGTATAAGCAGCAGAAGTCTGGAAGTATTATATACTTTAAGAACTACGCGACAAAAAAAAGAAACAACCTCGTAACACCTATAATGTCGCGCACCCCTGTCGTACCAATTGGACGCGTTCGAGTGTGTCGCGTTGTATGATTGCCGAACCACGTGGGCGTAAGTCTGACCTTCTTCGGGCAGAGCATGTGCCTCGTCGCCTTCCGCGGAAAGGAAATAGCCCCGATGGCGGACAGTCTGCACATACAAGAACGAAATCATCAGTGAAACGATAGCGGCAAAGATGAGTTGCGGTGAGACGAACGTCAGTCGACACTTATTTGTTGGAACTGAACACCAGAAGTGAAGGTGTCTTTGCTGACGGTGCCGAAGACCCGCACTATATTTTACAATCGACGCAAGAAGAAACGGCTGATTCTACACGCCCTATAGAGAACTGCTCGGGGGAGCCTTTGAAAAAATACGACTTGTCTCGAAGGAAGCTGCTTCAAGTCATGGGGGCGACGACTTTGTCTGCGTCGTTTCCTATAGGCGAGGTGCGGAACTCCGGTGTGGTGGATCGCGATGCCCCCGAGATGTCTCGAATCCCCAAGATTGCACTGGAACTCTCTAGGGCCGGACCGTATTTCGCTACAGGCACTGTCGATGAAGCTGGGATGCGGCGGGTGAAGCAGCTTGGAGTGAATGACGTCCTAATGGGCGGTCCCCCCATCCCTTGGCTGGAACGCGATCTCCGAGCGCTCGCAGATAAGCTCAAGACAGGGGGACTCGCCCTCGGCAACATGATGATCACAGGGTTTCCGAAGACTCTCTATGGAAAACCCGGGCGCGACGAAGAGATTGAGAAGGTTCAGCAGTCTATTCGCGCGGCGGGAAGCGTGGGACTGCCCGTGATCGAATACAACTTTTACGCTCACCGGCTTGTTGAGGGGTACTATGGGGAAACGGGGCGGGGCGGAGCAGGGCTGACGGCATTTGATTACGATCGCGTCAAGGACCTGCCTCCGCTGCCCGAAGAAGGCGCGCATGATCTTGAGGAGATGTGGAAAAACATAACCTATTTTCTAAGAGCAGTCATCCCGATTGCGGAGGAATCTGGAGTTCGTCTGGCTCTTCATCCCAACGATCCCCCCGCACCTCTGAGCCGCGGCTCGCAACAGATCATGGGGAGCGTTGAGGGCTGGAAGCGCCTTATAGACATTGTACCGAGCACGTCCAACGGCATCACCTTTGACTGCGGGGTGACACGCGAGATGGGCCAAGACCCTGAACAGGTTTGCCGCTATTTCGGAAGCAAGGACGTGATAAACCATGTTCACTATCGCAACGTTCGCGTGCAGGCGCCCAACGAAAAGTACACGGAAGTCTTTATCGACGAAGGCGTCAACGATATGCACAGGGTAATGAAAGAACTGGTGCGTCAGAAGTATTCTCGACTGATCTACCCCGAGCACCCCCGCGCGCTCGATTACGACCGCGAGCGGCCTGACTTCAAGCCATACTACCCGGGCGGCGGCGGGTACGCGGCCTACGCGTATAATGTCGGTTATACCAGGGCGATGCTACAGGCTTGCTTAACCACTCTGAACGAGATATCCGCAGGTCCGTCAGTCTGAAAACAAGCCAGCGGATCTCGAGCTCCAGAGGCGGTCCCAAGAGCGCTCCACGTCGGGAGGCATCCTTTCTGTGGAGCTGAATGACGTCGTGAGTTATTTGCTGGGGTGCATCCAGGTTAGAAAAACGGGAAAGGCGAGCGAGCTATTGAAAGGGATCGCCAAGGGAGTGACTATGGCCTCTGTTTTCTCACTTTCCCCTGTGTCCTCATCGGGGCAGGAAATTCATGCAACCCCTCGCAAGGGCCGAATCAAGCAGTCGGTTTCGCGCTGGTGTTACCCAAAAATTCCTCTGGACGAACGGTGCTAGCGAAGCGCGGAGATGGGTTTGAAGGCGATTGACCTGCTGGGTGTGGAAGAGTGGGACGTGCCGCGCCGCTACGGGCGGATTTGCAGCATGGGGTACACCGGCGCGGTTCGGCGCTACAATCATTCTGACGCCGGCGAGGTGCCCATGATGAAAGACGTATCCCGCAGAAAATTCCTGGAACGCGTTGGCCTCACGACCGCTGGAGTTGGCCTTTCGCTTTTCCCGGACGTGGTGGAAGCCCATCCTAGTATCGCCTCGCTGCCAAAGCGCACACTCGGCCGAACTAACGCGAAAGTTTCGATTCTCGCCTTTGGCTGCGGGAGCCGCTTCCTCATGTACGAAGACGAGGAAAAAGCCATTGCCGCGCTGAATTACGCGATCGATCTGGGCATTACTTACCTCGACACCGCTTACGCATATGGCGACGGCAAGAGCGAAAGCCGTGTCGGCAAGGTCATGGCCAAGCACCGCAAAGACGTCTGGCTGGCCACGAAAATTCCCGATCGCACGCGCGATGCCTTCCTTCGGCGCCTCGAAGGCAGCCTCACACGCCTGCAAACCGATCACGTGGACCTTGTGCACATCCACAGCCTCGGCCAGGCCGACGATCTCGAAAAGATCGAGGCCCCGGATGGCGCGCTCAAGGGCCTGCTGGAGGCTCGCGAGCAGAAACTCGCGCGCTTCATCGGCATGACCAGTCACACAAATGGCGAGATTCTTGCCACGGCCGTTCAGCGCCACGATCTCGATTGCGTACAGATGGCGCTGAACGCATCGCGCAACGGCCGCTTTGAAGAGCTCGCGCTTCCTGCCGCCAACGGCAAAAATCTGGGCATTATCGCCATGAAGGTCACCGGCCAGGAATTTCTTCTCGGCAGCGCCACCGGCAAAGCCGACATCGATTCACTGCTGCACTATTCCATGAGCTTACCCGTAACGACCGCCGTCGTGGGCATGCCGACTCTCTCCATGCTCGAACACAACACCACTATCACCAGGAATTTCTCTCCATTAACAAAGGACGAGATGGACCGACTCCGCCAGCAGCTCACGCCGTCTCGCGACGGCCTCGAGCATCGCCTCTCCGGCCACCTCGACGGCCCCACCGCCGTCCCCGAACTCTTCTGGGTGTAATTTCTCCCGGCGCCAAAGCGCCGCAAAATCAGAGCCAAATCGAACACGGGAAGATGAAAAACGCAACAAGCCCGAGACCTGTGCGGCCAATGATCTCCTTGCGGGCCGTCGTAGTTCGACTTCAGAAAATGAGGTAATGTCAGATGGCTCCCATCACGGAGGTTGGCCATGTCGACTCTTACCCGGCGTCAATTCAATCGCAGCCTGATGGCCTCCGTTGGATCGGTTTGGGCCCGCGATGTTGTGGGGAATAGGGCGTCCGAAGCGAACCAACCGCAGGGTTGGGCCGGATCGATCACCGACGTTCCGGGCATCAAAGCGGGTCATTACACCGACTCACGTCGGCCCACGGGTTGCACATCGTTGCTTTTCGAGGGCAAGGCTACCGCGGGCGTCGACTACGACGGATCGGCGCCTGGGTCGCATTTGGGTGTCCTGCTTCAACCTGTGAGTCCAATTGACACGATCCATGGACTTCTCATGACCGGCGGAGGACCCCTGGGGCTGTCCTCGGTTGCGGGCGCGGTTCGCTACCTCGAGGAGCACAAGACCGGATTCGATTGGGGTATTCCCAACGTGCGTGTCCCGATCGTTGTAGGTGCTGTAATCGACGACTTGGCCTTGGGAGACGCGCGAATTCGCCCGGATGCCGAAGCTGCCTACAAGGCCTGCCAGGCGGCCTCCGCAGCGCAACTTGAGGAAGGCAACGTTGGTGTCGGTGCAGGAGCGACCGTGGGGAAATTCCTTAGAGGCAAGGGTTGCAACGGAATGAAGTCCGGCCTCGGCACTTCCAGCCTTCGGCTTGGAGACCTCATTATTGGCGCGCTGGTTGTGGCGAATTCCGTCGGTGACATCTTGGACCGGCACACCGGGAAAATCATTGCCGGAGCGCTCCAGCCGGACGGCAAGGGATTTGCCGATATCAGCGAAACGCTAAGGAAGCTCGCCACAGGCGCGCGTTCCTCCTTTTTGAGCTTCAGTGATTTGCCTCTGCGGAGTACAACGCTCGTGGTGGTTGCCACCAACGTGTCTTTCACAAAGACGGAGCTGACCAAGATTGCCATGATGGCTTCGACCGGCGCCGCGCGAGCCATCAATCCGTACCACACCAACGGCGACGGCGACTCCACATTCGCAATCTCCACCAACAGGATAAGTTCCGACCTCGGGATTTCCGTGATCGGGGCGTTGGCGGCAGACCTTGTGTCTGAGACTGTAGTTCGCTCGGTCATGCACAGCAAGTCTGTCGAAGGCTGGGTAGCCGTCCGCGATTTGCAGTTCTAGTCGCTGTGCTGAGAAATATGACGTCGGTAGGTCAGGATCCATTTAGAAAATTCGCAGAGGCCTTTGTGGATGATTTTGACCTAAAGCCAGTGCTTTGGAGCAACGATAGGCATTTGCACGCTTATCACGGTAGGCCGAAGCACAAGATATTGGGGCCCACGGCGAGCGCCATAAATTGCCTGCCACCCACCATGTACGTCATCGGCGAAGCTTTGTTAATTCCGCTGGTTGGAAAATGCCACAAGGCCTTGCCGTCCCGCTCGTCGAGGGCGACTACGTCTCCGCTCGGGTCTCCGTAGAAGAGGATGCCCCCGGCCGTCGCTAACACCCCTGCGTTTCTCTTGCCATCGACAGGGCCGAGCTGCGAGGCCTCCCAAACGATTTTTCCAGTCTCGATATCGAGAGCACGGATGTATTTCTTTCCGGGGTCCTGGTCGGCCTTTCGTTGCTCAGCTCCGCCGGAGTTCAGTTTTACGTCGCACTTCTCCAAGGCAACGACGTAATAGAGTCGCGTCACCGGGCTGAATGCAGTGGCATTCCAATTCGTCCCGACTTCCGGACAGACTAATCCGCCCTCACGCAGGAGTTGCGGACGGCCGTCAGGACCAATACCGCTAGCCCAACTCGTACGAACGAAGTTGCTGGCCGCCAGGACGCGGCCGTCCGCTCGATCAAGCACGTAGAAAAAACCGTTCTTGTCCGCATGCAGCAGGAGCTTTCGATCGCTGCCCTGATAATTTGTGTCAACCAACACCAGCGGTGCATTGGCGTCCCAGTCATAAACGTCGTGTGGCGTAACTTGGTAATACCATTTCAACTTTCCGGTAGCGGGGTTCAACGCCAGTATGCAATTCGTATAGAGATTATCGCCCGGGCGGTCGTGATCATCAGAATCCGGGAAAGGGTTGCCAGTGGACCAGTAAAGAGTGTCGGTCTGAGCGTCATAGGAGCCCGTCAGCCATGTTGAGCCGCCACCGAATGCCGGTTCTTTGCTCCCCCAGGTCTCGCGCCCTGGTTCTCCTTTTTCTGGAATGGTCCAGAACCGCCATGCACGCTCGCCAGTAGAAGCCTTGTAAGCTGCGACAAACCCACGAATGCCCCAGTCCGCGCCGGAAACCCCAGCAATGACCAAGTCCTTGACGACCAGAGGGGCCACGGTCGAACCATAGTGTTGAGGTTCATCCGGCATTACGACTTCCCACATCACATGGCCCGTTGTCCGGTTCAGGGCAATCAGATGCGCATTATCGGTCACCATGAATGCCTTATCGCCGAGGACTGCCACGCCACGATTCGTGCCCAAAGCCGCGTCCCCAACCAGTTCGCGAGTACGCGGGCGGGAATACTCCCAAATCGCGCGGCCCGTGAGCGCATCCAGCGCAAAGGCTGCATTTGGTCCCGTCAGGTACATGATGCCGTCGGCGACAACCGGCGTCGTTTCCAGGCCGAAGTAGCGCATGTTCTCAACGAAATAGTTTGTATGGGGCCGCGAGTTCTTCCATAAAGGAACCGAGAAGATCCACTTCAGCGTGAGTTCTTGCACATTTGTGCTGTTGATCTGAGTCAGTTCGCTGTAGCGGTTTCCGCTCAACTTGCCGTTGTACGTCAGCCAATCGCCTGGGTTCGGGTTTGCGATCCTAGGGAAGTCGATTCCCGCCATTCCTGAGGGCAGGGGCTTAGTGACTCCAACGCCGACGCCACGCCGACTTCCCAGATAAGCCAAGAGATCTCGTAGTTCTTCCGGGCTGGCTTTGACAGCCGGCATGATCGATTGCCTTTCTTCCGTGACCGCGGAGATCTCTCCTGACGGGATGAAGTGGAACTGTCCCATCAGATCCTGTAACCCGATATCAAAATTGCTGCGATTCCTGACGAATCCGCGAATGGCATTCCCATTCCGCAATTGGACCATAACGATTTCATAGCCGGGCGTGATTCGCAAACTTGGATTCGCTAGCTTTTCTTGAATTTCTTGGACGGTCTTTTCGCGGCCCACGTTTGACAAGTCAGGACTCCTCGCCGCGCCGGTGCCAGAAACCATGTGACACAAGGCGCACTGTCCCTTACCGAAGAAAAATGACTCGCCTGCTCTGGGGTCGCCGCCGATGCTTTTCGCGGGCGGAACATTCAGCGAGCGCACCAATGCTACAAGGGTGTCGAGTTCCTGAGCCGGCAAGTCGAACGCTGGCATGCCTGATCCGGGAATCCCTTTGCGGATCAGGTCCCGCAAGTCCTGAAGAGAACGGTCACGCAACCCGAGGTTTCCGACAAGCCCGGGAGCTTTGTCTGTTCCATTGGCATCAGCGCCATGGCAACCGGCGCACTGTTGTGCGTATATTCTTGTGCCTTCCGTGAAATTTGACGGTGTGGTTGGAGGATTCTGCGCGACTCCTGACGCCGCGCTCAAAACAGCCAAGACAATCAGCGATCTGGCAACTGGAAATGCGGACGAGGGCTGACAAAAGAATGCTGGGTTTCTGTTGATCGGGATCTTCATCAACCCTCGATATCCTCCCTTGCCTGATGACGAAAAGTGATCAGAACGGAACCAAGGTGCGCGCGACTACGTCACTGCTCCCAGACCAGGTCCATTTAGATTCGCGGTGCGCATCATTCCATCCTTGACGAGGAAGATTCCCGGGAATTTTTCCTCCCAAGGCTTGTTTGCCATCGGCACGTACTGCCGGGCATTCGCCTCGACTGCAGTCACACCCGGCACGCGCGCCGCCAGCCCAACGGAATGTACAAGGGATGCGCCGGGACAGGTCAGGTCTTGAACACAGCGAAACATCTTGTATTTCTGGGCAGCAACGGCCATAAGCACTGCCTGGCTCTGTCCCTTGCAAGCTTTGAGTGCCACTCCCGTATAGCCCATCTCCCGTGCCAGGATCAGCCTGTCGAGACCTGTCAGGGATTCGTCAATCACGACCGGTTTTAGCTTGGCTGCTTCATGCATTGTATTCTCCCGGTGCTTCTCCAAGTCTCGTGCCGTGGGTTGTTCAATGTATCGAATCCTTTCGAAGCCTAGCGGAGTCTTCTCCTTCAAACGACGGAGAAATTCCAGCAAATAGCCCACGTTGGGGCATCGCTCGTTAAAGTCGAGAGAGTATGCCCAAGCTCCTACCTTGCGTTGTGTCTGAACCTCGGTCGTTGCGCGGTCGATTCGAACGACGCGATCAAGGTCCCAATCCAAATCGTCGCCGGCCAATTTGATCTTGATGTGGGTCAGACCGTTGTAACGAATCCAGCCCGACAAAGTTTCGGGCAGGCCGTCTTCGATCCGTTTTCTGATATCGGCGTCTTCGATAGCATCCGAGGCTCCGACCGAATGGTAGAGTGCCAGCCTCGCGCTCGGTTCCATCAACAGATAATGGTCCAGGTATTCGCCTTTGAATTCCGGCCCCAAGTAATGCGACAGATCGTGCGCCATGAAATCCCGCCCATAAGTACGGTAAGAGCTGAGGCCGTGAACTTTTCCGAAGGCGTCGTGAAGGGCCGCATCAAAGGGGCTGGCTGTGACCAGCGTGCACAGTTTCGGGATAGGCTCTTCCAGTTGCAAGCGTTGTGAAACGTCATCTGCTGCCTTCAAGTACTCCGGTTCCAAAGCCACGTTGATGTTGATCGGGTGGTCAGTCTCCTTGAAGTCCGCGGTGATACTTCGAACGCGTTCGGCCAGCGCTTTCATGGCTGCAAGCGTCTTGTCGTAAGACATCCGCTCGGAAGGAAATGACCAGACGTTTCCCATGGTCATCGACCCAAAACCATGAGCCGAGCGGCCATTTGTTAAATGCACGACGCACCGCACGTTCAAGATTGTGACGCGGTCCACCTCCTTGCCGGCGAACTTGTACGGAGTTCGATACCGGAACTCTTCATAGTCGTAGGACACGTCGTCGATTCGTATGTCCGTTGGTCTTGTGATGAGAACGTAGAACGCGCTCCAATGCCGCAGCGCCAAAGGGACTGACACCGAAGGCAAAGGAGTCTTGCGCAAGAATTCCCGCCGGCTGACGCGGTTTCGATTCGGCCAACGCTGATTCCTATCGCTCACCTGCGATCGCTCCGTAACCTTGACGCAAGCGTGTTTTTAGGAATTGGAGATCTCGCTGGAGCGCAGCGACGATGTTGTCCTCTCTTGCCGCCGGAGTTTCACCCCCCACGTCGTACTCGAGGTGCAGCGAAATGGGGCCTTGAAAACCGCCGGCTGCCAGCGCATTCACAAAATACTTCCAGTCCACCATGCCCTCTCCCAGTGGACAGTTCCTGGCCGTCCAGCCGTTCTCCATCTTCTCCCACCGAAAATCCTTGGTCGCAACCATCTTCAAACGAGGGATCACCAGGTTCGTTGCGATTTTCCAGCCGCCCACTCCGCCTTCGGCAACGGCATGACGCGCGTCGAAGTAGAAGCCAGCCCATTGAGGATCAAGCGCGTCGATGACCGACGCCATGTCCCAAACCGGTGCTCCGACGTACTCTTCGTGATTATGGTAGCCGGCCTGGATTCCATACTGCTTGCTGAGGCCCACGAGACCCCGGAATTGACGGCCAAACAGTTCAAGTTCCCGCCGCACGTTAACCATTTTATATTGGTAATAACCCGGCTTAAAGAAGGGAATCGAAAGCTTAGCCGCTGTTGAGAGGATTGCGCGCGCTGCAGGGTCGTCCGCTGAAGTGAGCTCCGTAGTGATCATCGGAACATCTAACCCTTCTTCGCGAATAGCGGCCACCGCTTTAGGGAGATCTTCGGCAGCACGCTCAGGCTGTACATGTCCGCCCCTGCGTACCGTCAGGTCAATTCCGCCGAATCCCGCACTCTTGGCGGCTTGAGCGAGACGATGCCAATCCATCGCCGGCAGTGGCTTCGAGAACAGGCAAAGAGTCCCGGTATAGGCAGCTCCGGGAGGCGCCCCTGAAGCTTCCGCCAGACTTACGGTTACAGCGCAAGCAGCTGCAGAGCATGCTCCGATAAAATCTCGTCGCGAGAGTTCGGTGGACATGATTCTCTCCTTCCCTTTCCCTTGCTCAAACCTTAGCGGTGAAACCAGTCCATCATTTTCGGCTGGGTCTATCTGCGCGCTCGAGGATTTGACACCGGATAGTGCTGGGTGATGACAACGACCTGCGGCGGAAAATGCCTTGCACGCTGCTGAATCTCCCTTTAATAATTCAACCCCTCGCTATCTTAGCGCATGAGTGGGTAGCTCGACGATTGTACCGAGTATCGGAAAACGGTAAAGGAGCTTGAGCTAGGCTAGGTGGGTAGGAGGCATGTGAATCTGAGGAACGGTAGGAAGGCTAATTTAGTAACCGATCTTGGAGACTTCCGCCAATCTGGCAACAGTCTCTGCCTTTGTGAAGAGCGCTCGGCTGCTCCGCTCTGCCGCTCCCTATCTGACGGCCGCCGTGAATTCACGGTAGAACGTAGCGGTGTCCTGACCAGGCCTGCGATCTTTTATGTGGATGGCTTGGGTTGCCCCCTGTTGACGGAACGATTCGAGCGCTCGACCGTATTCTTTTGTGACCTCACTGGCAGGCAGTTCATGTCCCAGTGGGTCGGTGCCATTCACAATCCAGACATTGCGCGGCGCTAGGGCGCCTACTAAATCCTGCAAATCGTAGTATTTCAACATCCCCGGAGAAACGCCTTCTAGGATGCGCCGATGGACCCTGCTGCTCACAACTGACTCGTAGGAAACCAGCATGCCGTCCAACATTACCCTTCGGATCTTGTCATCAAGGACCGCTGCGTAGAGCAACGGCAAAGCGCCCTCGTCCTTTCCGTACCCAAAGACTTGATTTGGATCGACCTCCTTGCGCGATGTGAGAACATCGACGCCACGCGAGATGTCCAAGGCGCGCATTCCCGCCATGGTCTTGCCGACAAGAAGCGCGGTCATGATGTCGTTAAAGTCCCCGAAATAGTGGTCGAATTCCCGGCTGTTTACATCCGTGTTGACTCTGGTTTCCCCCGTTCCCCTCGCATCGATGGAAAGCACAACCGTGCCGGACGTCACGAGCTGCTCCGCCTCAGTCACGGAAGATGCTTTGCCATCTCCTGTGACCATGAGCACGGCAGCTTTCCTGCTAGCGGCTGCATCAGGGACATACAGCAGCGATGGAATGACGATTCCGGGCTCGCTCTCGTAGATCAATTTTTCGATACGGTAGCCCGGGCGGATGATCGTGCCGTAAGGTGTGACCTGTAATGGCCCGCTTGGTGGCTCGTAGTGGATCGCTTCCCGCACCTTGCCAGGCAGGTCCCCCAGCCGAGTCACGCGATTGGCCTTCAACTGCCCCAGCCGCTTTTGGTTCAAGGTGAATACACTCTCGCCGCCAAGCGAAGTGGAAACCTGTCCTGTGGGAGTGCAGCGTAGTTCTTCCGGCGTGGCCATTTCGATCTGCGGCTCCGGGTCCGTGTCGCGGCCTCCCTTTAGCCACCGGCTAAACCAATCGTACGCGGCAAGGCGACGCGTCTTGTTGTACCCATGCCCATCGTCAGCTTCGAACATACCCAGCTTTTCTTTTGCGCCTATCGCAGAATAGACTTTCTCGGCTTCGGCATAAGTTTCTCGCGCCCCAGCGATGGGGAAGAAGTCGCGGATAGCTGAAAGGAGGAGGTAGGGTTTGGGGGCAAATGCGTAAAGATAGTCCGGATAATCGAGCCCCTCTTCGAGCCAGAGGGGAAACGTTTGCTCTGCGTCCTGTGGACCAATCGTATCGAGCATTAAGTGCCAGGAAGTGATATAGCACGAGGGCGCCGCAACCTGGATGCGATCATCCAAGGCCGCGATATAGGCCGAGTGCGTGCCACCCCCCGAATTTCCCGTCAAGCCGATGCGCGCGGGATCTACTTCCTTGCGCGAGAGAAGATAATCGAGAGCTCGCATGCCGTCCCAAATGGTATAGCGGGCCAGGTGGTCACCCACCAGCATGCACTGCGTACCCACTATGGTGTGCTCAGTGGTTGAGTCACCGACTTTTGACTCTCGCAGCTCGTCGTCATAGATCTGCAGCCTTTCGCCTTGCCCGATTGGGTCCCAGGCCAGTGCGACGAAACCCTTTGTGGCGAGGGAACCAAGCATCTGCTGCCAGGTCGGGTTGGTCTTGCCTCCACGCTCATGCCCCAAGGGATACAGGATCGCCGGGTAGGGCGGATGCCCGGTTGTCGGCAGATAAAGGTTCGCGGTCACGTAGAAGTGCGGTTGACTCTCGAATATGACTTTCTCGATTCGGTACCTAAGCCGATCCAAGGCTCCGACCACTCGCGCGTTCAGCGGCGTTCTGTCGGGGAAGCCTCCGAGATCCTTCAGCATCTGTTCGCGAACGTAAGACCTTCGCTTGTTCACATCTTCGATGGTGGCCAAATGCTCGACTCGACGCCTCCGCTCCTCGAGCATGCGGAGTCCGCTGTTGTTCAAGTACGACGGCAACATCTGCCGGATATTGTGGAACTGCTCCAGCCCGGAGGCGAAATTCAGATCATCGGGTTGCTGTGCTACAGCTGGTACGGAAAACAGGCAAGCAAGGAAGCAAGCTATGTATACGCGTAGCATTCTTGTGCTCCTTCCGGTCGGAACCGATTCGCGAAGCTAGTCAGAACTTCTCCCGGTCCAAATAGAACCCTTCCGGCAGGCTGTACGATCATGAAGCGAGCCGCCGACGATCACGCAAATGTTCAGGGATTCGACGAGCGGTTGGCTTCCATGCGATTACAGTTTGACCAGATCCTGGATCCTGATCGTCCGGCCGCCGCGCTCGATGCTCCGATAGGCCGCAATGCCAATCAGACTTGAGCGAGCGCCAGCGCGGAGATCTGCTCGCAAACCTAGCGGGTCAGAACCTGCCGATCCTCGAAAGATCAGATCATGCAACGACGTGTCAGCTCCTCCGTGTCCGCCGGCGCGGCGCGCTTCCAGATCTTGTATCGCTTCGGATTTGCCGAAGCTGCGTGTCAGGCGCAGTCCTTTGTTCCCGAATCCTCCGCCACCGAATTCGTTGTAATCGAGCCGTCCCGTACGGCCGTTGATCGAGATGGCCTGGCCTTCAAGAGGCAAATACGCGTTGGCCGTATAGTTCAAGAGGACTCCGTTTTCGTACTTCACCACCACCGACATGGTGTCATAGATGTTGATGTCCTCGCGCCAGACACACCCATCGCGCAAGTAGCCGTCTTCAGATTCACAATCGACGTAGAGTTTTACGTAGCCTTGGTTTTGGGTAACGTCCCAATAGAATTTACACTGTTGTTTGAAGGGGCAAACCCGGCAGTGCGTGGTACGGAAAGAATTGTTGCGCCCGTAGAATTTCAAGTCTCCGAAGGCCGTCACCTCCACCGGCATGGAATCCAGCCACCAGTTAGCCAAGTCAAAATGGTGAGAGGCTTTGTGGACCAGCAGCGTACCCGAGTTTTGTTTCAGCCGGTGCCAGCGCCGGAAGTAGTCAGCGCCGTGACTGGTATCCAGATACTCGTGAAAATCAACGGAGATGACATCGCCAACGGCCTTCTCCATTAGAAGTTCCTTTATTTTCTTTGCTTCCGGATCGTGCCGAGCATTGAAGGTTACAGTAACCTTCTTGCCTGACTTCTTCTGGGCATCCAAAATCGACTGGCACTGTTCCTCGTTGGTGCAGAGCGGCTTTTCGGTCATTACATCGCACTCCAGCTCCAATGCACGAACGATGTAGCGCGCATGAGTGGCATCCACGGTAGTTACCATCACCGTGTCGGGGCGGGTCTCTTTGATCATCCGATCGAAATCCACAAAGGAGGGCGCCGTGGTCCCTATCAGCTTCTTAGCCGCCTCCACCCGCTTGCGGTTGATGTCGCAAAGCCCGACGATTTCCACGACGTCGCTATAGCCTTCCAGGATCTCCTGTCCCCAAGTAAAGGAGCCGCGGGCCCCGGTACCGACGAGGGCCATCCGGAGCCGTCGTTCGGCGGCTCGCGGAGCGCTCACAACGGAGCTAGCGGTAACGGCCAACGCTGCGCCGCCAGAAATGAAAGAGCGTCTCGTGATAGTTGAATCTGTAATCATCTCTTTCTTCCCAAGAAAAATTGCAGCGAGGTTCACACCTGGCTGGAGTCGCTGTTAATTGGCCACCATTGTTGTGTCCTTCCAGTTCAGCCCGCCCTCACGCTCGGGCAATTGGTGCGCGCGTGCATACTCGTTCCTCGTTGCAAGTGTCCTGGCTGCCCAGTCACCCAGAGGATAAAGGAGTTCACGGTAGATCAGGTAGCTCATGTCGACGGTGCGGACTGGCCTGTGGTCCTTCACGTCGTCCACCTGGTTGAGATAGCGTCGCCCATTCGCCTCTGGGACCCGCGGAAACCATGTCCGATACCACGTGGTCGTCGCATCCTGAAGAGCTCGGTTGCGCCGCCGCTGAATTCCTGCTGCCGTGTTGAGCGCTTCATCAAGGGATTCTAGTGCCTCGCTGGCTTTTCCTTGGCTGGCCGCTCTCTGAGCCGCCTTCAGCAGCTCGCTCATTTGACCTAGTTCAAGGATCATCTCAAGGTTTTGCCGACACAGACCTGCGATCGAGAGGAACACTTCGAGGTTGTATTGGTTGTGGTTGACGGTCTTGAGGTTGGCATACAGCAGGTCGAGCAACTCGTCGTTCTCCGCGAGTGCGGTCGCCGCGATCTCAAGACGTCTTGCATTCTCTTGCGTCCAATCGGGGCTGATTGTCAGGTTCACTGCAGACGGGACCGGCAAAGGCGGAAGTGTTTGGTCACTTGCCGGTTTTGGCGGATCGAAGATTCTGTCCGAGTTGCCCCAAATGGGAGTTCGGGCGCCCGAAGGCGAGGTTTCCCACGTGTCATCCCAGATTTGCGCCTGCTCGCTCAAGAGCTGATAGAGGCGACCCATGTTTTGGGCGCCTGCTCCATAGAACAAATCGTAGAATGAATTCATGAGCTCCGCGGGACTCGCCGATCGAGGGTGCCAGGCAGTGGCAGGGCCTGTCGCGTATCCCAGCCAAAATGTTTCAGGGTGCAGGCCGGCGTCGGCCCATCCGGCCACGAAAGCTCCCATTAAATCGGCGTTTTGGCGCGCCGGGGTAAACGATAGGAGGTTGAACATATCGGTAACACGCCCGTTGCTAACGGACTTCACGTGCAGACGGCGAGTCGAAGGCAGGATGTAATAATTAGGGAACAGCGGCTCCTCGCCCTGGGTCGAGGTATAAACGAGCTGACGGATTCCGTGCTTCTTGAAGGCAGAATCAAATTCGGGACCATCGACCTCACCGTTGACCAGATGAGTCGGAAGTGCGCTAATCTCCTCCGATTTCAGAGGGTATTCCCCCCAGAACCAGACCGTGCGACCACGGTCGTGGAGATAGTCAGCGGCCTTGGTGATGAATTCCGCCAGTAGTCTTCCGACGGACCCGAGTGTGTGCGCCCGCGTCACTTCGTCACATTGGGAGTTAGCAGCTAAGCCAACGTAATACGGCTCATCAGTAGATAGCACGAAATACTTGCTTCCCTTCGTAGCTTCCAGGAGATCGTCATACATGCCGAACAGCAGCTTGTAGATTTCTGGATTTGTTACACAGAATTCGTAATTGCTGCTGGGGAAGGCCCGAAGCGGGGCATATTGTGGGTGCTTCAGAATGAAGGCGACGTGCGCCGGCGCGTCCAGGTAGGGAATAAGCTGCACGTGAAAGTGCAGCGCAAAGTCAGTGAGCTCTTGTAGCTCGGAGCGCGCCAGCGCATAAGGTTCAACGATGGCCGGGGCGCTCTTGTACTGAAAGTGCCCCTCAAGCTTGATGGCGAAACCGTTAATCTTAAAAAACGCAGCCTCCTGCACAGCGCGCTTCAGTATTTCAAGGTGCTCGAGATGATGGGCGTCGTCCCAATATATGACGCGCAGTTCAACATCAGGCCAGTCTACTATCTCGCCTTCGGGAAGCCAGAGACGACCGTCTCGAGGACGAACGAGTTGGATGAGAGTCTGCGCACCGTAAAAGAGTCCGGGAGGAGCGTTGGCAGCGATTTTCAAGCTCCTCGGGCTCAGGGTCAGGCGGTACGCCTGTTCGGCTAGCGCAGGCCTGTTCCTGTCAATGGCCTGACCTATGGAAACCGATTTCGGCCTTAAATCCAGCTGGATTACTCCGGACACCAACGGGCTGGAACCAGTTTCAGCGAAGCTTAGGTGGAACCTCGATGCCAAGCCGCCCTTCAGACTCTCGACCGCCACGTCATTCTCCTTTACCTCTCCTTCGAGTTCCAGCTTCCAGTGGCCGTCCAACGCAAAGTCCTTACCCGTCAATGTCACCTCTTGCGGAACAGGCAGAACGGCATAACCTTTAGATACCAGTGGGGATGAAGTCTGACTGAGGGCTGGCGCCCCGGTGAACAGCAGGGCGCACGTGAGGAGGACAAAACCGCGGCAAAGAGATTTCTTGCTGACGACCGGCGTGGACTCAAGCCCCATCGTTTGATGACAAGGTTGGTATCCTATCACGCCAGGAGCCAGCCGGCCTTGGGAAGGCATATCCGGCCGCGGAGGCTTGATCCGGCTCGCATTTGACATAGACCTTGTGACCCTTGTAGTTACGTTGACCATGCTGCCTTCATGAACGTTAACTCAAGGAGCGCGCAACACATGGAGACGAGCATGAGCCGAGCGCGCCTGAAATGTCTTGTACTAACCCGACCCTGGTACGCGGGAGCATCCAGAATCGCGGGAGGAAAGAAGGATTTCTCGTTCATCATGCAGGCTCACTGGGACCGAGGTTTTTCGCCGAGCTCGAGAAGGCGCTGGCGCAAATCGGCGCGGCCTGGAGCGAGGTGGACGGCCTCTTCGTACTCCTGGCGCGCCTTGTCCTTTTCACCGAGCTTTTCGTAAATTCCACCCAATAAAGCCCGGACTTCGGAATTAGCCGGCCGGCTCAGCTTCACTTTTTCGGCGTACAATCGAGCCCGATCATAATCCATCTTCATGAACCAGTATCGTGCTATCAAGAAATTCCCGGTGGCGGAATCGGGGTCGATTTGTTCCAACTTTTGCAAGTGCGGGTAGGCCCCTTTCATGTTACCGGAATTAAGGTCCATCTCAGCTATGTAGGCGTGCGGCTCCCATTGGCTGGGATCAACCTCGAGGGCTTTCTCAAATAGGATTCGAGCCGCCTGAGAATTGCCGCGATCCAGCTCCCTTTGAGCCTGGGCGATCGGACGCGCAACCTCTAACTTGCGTGCTTCGCGGTCGCGTTCGGCGGAGGTTGCCCGCTCGAAATTCTCCATGTAGGCGGCGCTGCGAGCAGCATCGCCTTTATTGCGGTAAGCTCGCGCCAACGTGTAATAGGCCGTCGGCACACTGAGGCCTGTCGTTTCCGCACCTTTTAGGCATTCAATCGCCGCATCCGCGTCACCCATCGCCAGGTAGACCGAGGCAAGTTTTGCAAGGTATTCCGGATTATCCGCATCCTCGCGAACTGCGCTGCGCAGCGCCTCCTTCGCCGGTGGAAGCTGATTCCTTTCGTAGAGAATTTTGCCCATCTCGAAATAGGCTTGGGGATTCTCGCTCGATTTTTCCAGACTACGCCGAAAACAGCTTAGGGCCATGTCCGGCTGGCTTTTCACCAGGTATACCTGGCCCCTGTACAGGTCGATGCGGGCGTTCGTTGGGTCGCGCTGGGCCCAGAGATCGAGAATCTTGAGCGCTGGATCGGTCATTTGCAGGCGGTAGTAGACATCGGCCAGCAATCGCAGCCAAGCCACATCCAGATGCTCAAGTGTATTGTCTTGAACCCCGGCCAGTGCTTCCTGGGCCGCGGCCGCTTGCTTGAGTTGCTCGAGCACGTGGGCCTGAAAAATTCGATAATGAAGTTGCTCGGGCGCCAAGTGGGCCGCTTCCCCCACTTCGGAGGCGGCATCGCGCATTCGTCCGGCCTGAGCCAAGGCCATGCCGCAATAGAAATAGGGCCGCGCGTCTTGTGGGGCACTTTGCTTGGCGCCGTTGAGGACTTCTACCGATTCGAGAAGGCGTCCCTCTCCCAGGAGCTTGATCCCTTCCGCCAGCCGCGTTTCAAACCGGTCCGCGCTCGCTTGGCCGGCAGCGTATGCCGATAATGTCGCGAGCAAGCAAACGAGCAGGGTCACGAGGCGAGCGATTTGATTCGGGTGAGCCAACGCTGAGTATGGAGAATGTTCGGGGGAACGCCAAGTTTGCCTCGAGGCGAACTTCTCTTTCGGCTGCGCTAGGGTTTGCAAAAAAAAACCTCGACATTCCAGCCTAACTCTCCACTAACAGACCATGCGTCCCGTCAGGGGCGATGTTAGCCCTGTGAACCTAGGAGGGCAAGGTTGCGAGTTGGCCCACGCTAGAATTCGGCGCGCAGCGAGAATTGTAGGACGCGCGGACTGTTCGATTGGAAACCCAAGTCTTGCAAGCCGCTGACTGTGTTGGGTGGCATGTCGTTCGGATGGTTGAAGGCATTGAAAAAGTCGGCGGCAAAGCGAATGTCCAGCCGTTCTCTGACCCAGAAGTGTTTGTAGGCCGAGAGGTCGTCATTCCACGAGCCCGGTCCGATGATGTTATCGCGAGGGTTGGGGTTGTAGAGACCGCCGAAGGGGGCGTTGTAGCACGTCCCGTCGCTCAGCGTGACGGCGAGGTTGCCCGCAAAGTCCCCGCTGCAATCCGGGCCGGCTGGCCGAACGGCAGGCGATGCAAGAGTGCCGCTAACCGCGGTTACCTGCCCGGGGTTGAAATCGCCGGCGAACCACTGACGATAGAGGTCGGTGCTGCCGGCGATGTTCACGATAGCGCGCTTATCGCCAGAGACGCGTACGTTGCCTGTCTGGACCAAGCTAGGACTCACACCCATCCAAAGACCGCTATTCCAAGTACCGATCGCCGCGACTTGCCAGCCCCCGATCACATAGTTAAACGGCGTCGAAACGTTCCTGCCAAAGCGTTTGCCTTTTCCGAAGGGAAGCTCGTAGATGCCGTTGAAGGTGATCCGATGCGGAGGAATGGTGGTGTTGTTGAAGTAGACCAGGCGCCGCCGCTGGTTGTAGCTAAGGCTTGGCTCGCCTATCAGTTCGATATTCTCTGGCACGGTCGCTCCGCCACTTCCGCCAAAAGAACCGTTTCCGGCACCACCATTGATGGAGGTGTTTCCATCGCTGAAGCCTCCCGGGTCGGTCGTGGTGAGGGCACGCACATAGGTGTAGAACCACTGGAAGCTCATCCCATTGGCAAACTTTCGGCGGAGCTCCAATTGGGCTGAATGGTCGTGAGAAAAACCGGTATGGTTTATGCCGATTAATCCCCACTGTGGCACCGCCCGCAAAAGGTTGGACTGACCGGGCGGCGTGAGCCCGGTACGCGTAGCGTAGTTATACTTCGGCTCGCGAGGATCAATGGAGAACTGCTGCTCCAGGTTTCCGCCATAGGTGCCGATATAACTCAGGCGTAATCCTATTTGCGCGGGCAGTTCATGCTCGACGGTTAGGTTCCAAGTTCGCTGATGCTCGTCGTCCCAGGCGCGAGGATCCCAGTACGTCGCTGCATTTCCAAAGGGGTTCAGTCCCTGGGGCGTATTAATATCCACAGTGGCGCTGGGGAGGTAGTCGGTGGATGCGGGAGCGACAATAAAGGGGTAATTGCCATAATTGGGTCCTGCGGCACCGCCGGGAACATTGGGATTATTGAACGGGTTGTTTGAGAACCGGAGGTTGAGCGGCGGAGTGTTGCGTGTGGACTGCAGCAACAGGGACAACGGCATCCCTACGTAATAGATGCCATACGAGCCGCGAACTACCGTGTTGTGCTTAAATTGATAGGCAACGCCCAGGCGGGGACCAAAGTCATGGCGAATCGGCCGAAAGAGGTTGGAGGGGTATCCAATGGAGTTCGCTGTGGCCCAAGTTAACCCCACATTCGCCCAAGACGTGAGGACGGCGGGCGGAATTCCCGGGATTTGGTTCACGCTTATATTACCTAGTGAAACCACCTCGAACGTGCCCGGGGTTTCGGGGTTGTAAGGGACCACAAGGCGGTGTCGCGCTTCGGTGTAAGGCGTCCAATGGTCCCAGCGCAGTCCGAGGCTGAGCGTCAGCTTCGGCGTAACCTTGAAACGATCGTTGAAATACAGTCCCAGCTGGGTCTGACGAAAGTAGAAGTATCCGCGGTTGTACTGATTGGAGAGATAGTCGGGCAAGCCTAGCAGCAACTCGGCGAACCCGCTGCCCGTGTCCACCGCCGGACCTTGGTTAGCACTTGACCAGTCGGTTGTGTAAGCCGGGTCCCATTCGTGACTACCTTGGGCTTGCTGGTTCTCGCGCACATTATTCTGCTCTCGGCGTCCCCTGAATCCAAACTGGATCGTATGCTTGCCGCGGTTCCAGGTCACGTTGTCGTCTATCGTCTCGCTGGTCAGATTCTGATTGTGTATATTGTCCGAGTCCCAGCCAAAAAACGCCGAGCAATCCGGGGCTTCACACGTGTACAGCGTCGGCCACCCTGTCGCGCCGAAAGGGTTGGGCAGCCCGAGCTTGGAAGGCCAGGGAGTGGAGTCCGCGCTCGTTCCGTAGTGGACGGCGGAGCGGCTCACGCCGACCAACAATTCATTGAGCCAAGCGGGCGAGATGGTTCGCGTGAAGTTCACGTCCACGTTGTGGATGTAGTAGTCTCTGGCGCTGGTTCCCATGCCGGATGAGGTATCTATGGGGTTGGCGAAATACCCGCCCTCAATGGCGTTATTGAGCCAGCTTTTGGTGTAGCGCACGGAAAGTCGGTTCTTGTCGTTAAAGTTCTGATCCACCTTGATGGTGTAGGTGTTGGTGCGCGTAATGTTGGGATAGGTGGAGGTAAAGTTGGGAGTGTTGAAGTTAAAGGGATTATTGTTGTTGGTTGGAAGAGCGGTCAGGGATTTCAAAACGCTTGCCGTCTGGTTCAGTGGTCCCGGAATCTGATTGTTAGGAAACGGTTGCCGCTGGAAGGTGTTGGGGTCTGTGGTCTTTGGGTCATAAATGGTGATTGGCGCATATCCGGACGAAGTGCAGTTTGGTCCGGTTGGGTCGCATGGGTTGGAGAAGTCGATGGCATTGCTTAAATCCCCATTCCACATGGCTGGGGTAGGGACGAAGGGGAAGAAGGGCGTGCTGCGCTCATGGTCCCGCAAGCCTTCATAGTCAAAAAGCCAGAACGTCTTGTCGCGCCCGTAGTACAGATGCGGGATCACAACAGGACCACCAACGTACCCACCGAACTCATTGCGGATCAGCAAGGGCACTTGCACATTCAGAGGGTCGGACCGCAAGCGCGTGGGAGCGACCACCGTATTGTCGCGGTTATATTCATAAACAGCACCGTGTAGTTGGTTGGTGCCGCTGCGCGTAGCCATTATCACGGTGGCCGGCTGGGCGAAGCTAGCGTCCGACCCTACGGTTTCAATTCGAAACTCCTGGACAGTTTCAATCCCCGGCCGCACGCGGACGATGCCGCCGCCGAAGCGGTCGACCTGTGTGACGCCGTCCAGATTGATATCCAGTGATCCCACTTTCATCCCATTGACCCGGGCGCCACCCGAGCCGCTCTCCACGCCTGCGGTCAGGTCAAAAAGCAAGCCGACATCGCGACCGTTCAAGGGGAGGTCCCGGATTTGGCTCGACTCTCGCACATCGCCGATCACGCCACTCGTGGTCTCAATGGGCGCCGCAGCACCGGTAACCTCGACAACGCTTCTCACACTTCCAGGCCGCAACACCGTGTTGACCGTCGCACTCTGACCCACGAACAGCGTCAAGGTCCCCGCCCAAGTGTCAAAGCCCTCCTTCTCCACAGTCAGCCGGTATGGACCAATCGGCAAAGCGGGGAAGGAATACAGGCCCTCTTGGGAGGTCATGACCTGCCTCGAAATTCCGGTCTCGGTGTTCGTGATCGTCACCTTAGCTCCGGATACGAGACCCTGCGAACTGTCGCGCACTTCACCTGACACGGTTCCGGCACCTGTCTGTGCGACTGCTGGTAAGGCCGTTAGTGCCAGCGCTGTCAAAGCGATCAATCCAAAACACATCGCATTACGAACTCTGCGCAGACCAAGTACACAAGATTCCATGTTTACCTCCGCAGCCGACACAGGAGCGCGCGGCAAGTTAGAGCATTGAGGCCACCCTCTGCGTTTGCTCGATACCACCATTCAAAATGCCTTGTCAAGCGATCTAATCGCACCGTGTCGGGTGCTGTGCAAAAAGTCGGATCGCCTTGGGTAACCGAAGCTAACCGGCTCAAGAGGCGTAGGAAGAGAAGGGCTTGAGTGTATTTGCCGTTGAAGGAGAGACGTGCCGACCCAAGGAAGACAAGGGTGAGCCAGACTGGCATTGCCAACCATCGAGGCATTCAAGTTAGGCCTGGAGCGTAAACTCCGTTTGCGCGACTTGGCCAGTCATAAGGTCGTGAGAGTTTATGTTCCAGCGCCCTTTGGGGTCACTGTAAGCAAGATGGAAACGCTCCAGATGAGGTGTGGATTCAACGCGCACATTTCGCGCGTAAAGCTCGTAGGGTCTGCCCTCGGGCGTCACGAATTCCAGTCGAACGATTCGAAAAGCTCCTTCCGGCAATGGTGACTCGTTCCGGAACGTCACCAACAGTGATCTGCCTGGTTGGGCCTCGGCGGGAGACTCTACGCGCAGCTTCGGAATGGGTTGGGGAGCGCGGGTCAGGACCAGGGGACTCCAAGGATCAAGAGTCATTTGCATCTTGGCTGCGGTGCCGAGGTCGCGTCGGCCGCGGATGTCATAGGTCGCCATCGCAGCAGACCACGCGACGGTGACGAGGACCTCTTTTTCGAGCAGGGAATTATCGATCGCTCCAGCCCATTCGCGCTCAGGTTGGGTTGGTAAGCCCCCCCAGCCACCGTCATCGAACTGCGGGTTGCGGAAAATCGCTACGTGTTCGTAGGCCCCGTTCGCAAACCGGACAACTTCCATGCCAGGGAGGCGATTGCCAGTTGCATCGAGCACGCGAACCGGCAGCTCAATTCCCGCCAGCCCAAAGATCTGCTCCATGATCTCCGGGAGGCTAGTCCGTGAGGTCGGCGTCAGCCGGTGATAGGGATAACTGGCCACCTCAACATTCAAGAACAGAGCTTTCCCCTGGCCAAATTCATTGACGACAACAAGTGGGACTTGGCCGCTCTGTGCGAGCGGCTTTCCGGTTGTAGTGCCCAGGCTTTCCTCTCCGACAATGAGATCGAGCTTTCTACCCTGTAGGCGGAGTGCTCCGTAATTCTCAATGCCAGTGACGGCCCGTCCCTTGACTTGGCCTTTCACATGCTTGATGCCGAAGATGCTGTCGAGCTGACCGTGCCCGAGGTCGCGTCCGTGCTCGTTCAGGGATGCCGCACGGCAGTCCGCGATCAAGACGCCGCCGGCTTGAACAAATTGCCGGATCTGCTCGACTTCGCGCGCACTCATCGCGAGCGATTGCGGGAGTATGAGCATCCGATATTCATTTCGGGTCAACTTGCCTTCCTCGATCTGGCGTGCACCCACAAACTCATATTGCAGGCCAAGATCTTCAATCAGCTTGGTCCAGCCGTTGCGAACGCCTGTGAAATGGCTGCCGCGATCTCCGCCGCTGTGCAACATCCATTTCCGCGCATGCTCGAGGTTGTCGAGCAGCCAGTGGACCTGCATAGAGGGCTGAGAGTAATGGACGGCAATTCCATCGTGGAGCCGCCGACTGCTAATAATGAGCTTCGCTATGCCTTTATGGAGTTCCTGGAACGTATCAGCGTAGGTCAGGGCGGCAGGAGTGAGCTGCCCGGTCTCTTCGTCAACGAAACGGTAGTCTGGCAAGTTGGCGTCCCAGATGATTGATCCGCGATGGCCGTGAAATAACCCCCACCAAATAGGCTGTGGTGCCCGCTTCTGGTAAAGGCGCTCTTCTTCTGTTAGGGGCACCCCGGGCTTGTGCTGGAAGCCGTGCGTGGAAATCATAATAACGTCACGGTTGAGCGAGCGGATCACTTCCACATTGTTGCCGATGTTGTATGGCTCAATCACGTCTACGTGCTTGACGACGTTTTCGTAGTTATACCAACCGAAGGCAAAGGGAGCTTGGCCGCCCTCGGTAGCGCAGCGGGCGTGCGGATCTTCAGCTTTGCAGACAGCCCGGGCCCGACCAACAGCCTCGGCGAAGGTCTCATCCATGAAATTGCGGAAGTCACACCACGGCGAAACGTTCCACCCTTCCGTTGACCGGACCTGCGACAATTCCTGATAAAACCGATTCAAGAAGGCTGCAACTTCGGACCAGGACTTGAAACCGGTGGATCGCTGCTCAGCCACCCAGGTTGTGTGAGTTCCCCAGCGTGCGTTGGCTTTTTCAATGGACCCTAAGCGCTCGCTGAGAGCTCTTTCGGTGAACTCCGGCACCGAGCGGGTCTCACTCAGCAATCCTAGGAGCGGCTCCCACTGTTCTCGGCCGCCCGCCTCGTTGTTAGGCGCGGGGAAGTTCACGCCCCAGGCTTTGTTCAAGCCCGCCACCCCTCCGTATTTGACTGCGAGATTGGCCACCGCAACGGCATCGAACGCCTGGTCGGTCGTGGTGCGATTCACCATCAGGTTGCTCGTTGCCCAGGGGGACCCGTTGCGCAGGCTCTCGTCGTCCCAGCGAGTTTCTTCGGTGACCGACCACTCCCTAGCAACGTTTCCGGTCGTGCCGTACATTTTGCGAAGATACTCCGCGAACTTGTTCGTGCAGTACGTGGAGTGGCAAAAGTCATTGGGTCGAATCTGATCGCCCTGGCCGAGCTCGTCGGCAATGTTGTAGAAGAGCGGCCGGAAATCGCGATGCAGGCGGACGAACCGGGTCAGATGTTCTTTCACGTACTCATCCGTTTTTGGATCATTCACACAGGGATGACGGATCCAGAAGTCTAGATTGTTGCGATCGAGCTCGATTCGATTCAGTAACTCCCGCCAAAGGGGCTGGTTCTTGTGGTAGATCGCAAAGACTTCCCAGGCCATCTGCTCGACATAGAAATCAAAGTTGTTATCGATCGCGGGTTCGCCGGCTTCCCGATAAGCAATTGTCGCGTCGACGCCGGCTTGACGGAGCAGGTCGTAAAATCCGTCCGGATAGTGCGCCCAACTGATGGCGTGAAAATCATCCCAAGGCTTGGGGGATGGCGAAAGCAGAAACTGCCCTCCCTCGGCCTGCTCAACATCGTTAACCCAGATTCGAATCCAGTTCCGGTAAGTGAAGCCATGGCCTAGGTCAAATGAGAAGCTCAGTGGCGCTACTTTCGCACCAAGATTCGGGGGATGAAATTCGTCGACGGTCCGGCCGAAGCTGTCCACCCAGCGCACGATCACCGGCCCGGCCGCCGGCAGGCGAAAGTACAACCGCCCATTCAAGACAGCATCGCAGTTGTAAAGGTCATGGTCGAGGGTGATGCGCGCGACAACAGAACTGGCCTCGCTCGCCCCGTCTCTACCGCCGAGCGGCGAATAGGTTGTCACCATGCCCGCGATGGGCGCTGCCAGGGCCGCTTGCAGAAACGACCGCCGTGAACGCAAACGACTGTGGTGCATATGTCCTCCGAGATCTTGCTGCTTGCACGCCGCGGGACGCCTACTTCCGAGAGATTCGACTTGAGAGAGCACCTAGAGCATGGTGAATGCTATTTTACATTTTCGTGCGCATTCACTTTTACATGGCTGACGGTTTCGATCAGACCTACGACATCACCCAAACTGTTATAGACTGGAGAAAGGACAGAAATCCAGCCGGGCTTGCTGGTAACCGTGACCCGTCGTCCCGTCTTCAACACGGTCTCCATCTGCGGAACCATGTCCCCGTAAAGCTCGCCCCAATTCCAGAATTGGCTCATTTCGTTCTTGTTGCGAATGACCAACTGAATCTTGCCGGGGTGGCCCTCGATCGGCATCCACAGATTGACGTCAGCGGGGAACGAGGCCAGGTGCGAAAGGCGAATCAAGGTTTTCTTGACGGTATTGAATGCCACGTCGTCAACGTCGTAGTTGTCGCCCGCAAGGAATTGATCGCGAGGGTCAGTGGCAAACAGGAACCCTTTCGCTCGCTCGGTGACGATTTTCTGGCAGACGTCACCATCCACCATAACGCTGCCAACACCCGCGACGTCGTCCAATTCTTTTTGCATCGCTACCGATGCCTCGGGGCTGAGCTTCGGGTTTCCCACCATTGCGAACGTGAAACTCACGATGAGCACGATCAGATAGAGAATTTTCATTTTGCCTCCGCTTGAAGGCTAAGCACATATCGGTGCACCTTGTACCAGCCGGACGCACCTGGGTGCTGCAGAGCTTGCCTGGTGCGGCTGGTCGCATCGTCAATGGCGCTTCCGAGCCACTGGTCAGAGGGAAGGTCGGCCAGCGCAGGCCGAGGATTCCACCAGTCATCGAGGCTCGAGTCGTTGTACCTACGCGCCGCTTCGGCCCTGAGGGAGTCGAGGGACTTGTGACCTTTGAGGCTGTCGAGCACGGCGAGGTCTTGTAGACGGTTACGTTGCATCTTCAGTCTGATGCTGGGAATCGGTTCGGTAAGGCCGAAGCGTTCGCCGGAGTACACGAGGGCAGTTTGGCCGCCGTCGAAATGGAACCAGCGGTCCTCTCCCGGGCTGACCGTCAGCCAATGGACGTAGCCATTCACGCCCCACAGCCAGGCCCGCAGGGGAGATTCCGTGATTGCAGAAGAACTATCCATCACGCTCGGAGGCCCGCCGTAGTACCAGACCACGTCGCCCCGGTTGCGCAACATCGTGGGTGCGTGCCTGTAGAAACTCAAGATGCCTCCGCCAGCACACCACAACTTCACAACTCCCTCAAGGAGCTTGAACTGTTGCTCCATGTCCCAACTGACGTCGGCCCGGAAAACGAACTGGACGGGAGCGCCGGTTGGCAAGGCCTTCTTCAGCAGCCGCCCGTACTCAATGAAGTATTTGAGGTCCTTGGGGAATCGCACCTCGTCGCCATCCCAGGGAAAGCCTTTGTAGCGTTTCTTGTGATTGAAGAAAACTTCAAAATTCGTGTGGGTCCACCCCTTCTCGCGGAAGTGGCGTTCCATTTCCGAGACCACATTTACGAATTCCGCTTCGTAGCCAGCCTCGCCCCAGAACTCGTAAGAAGCCGGCCATTCGGGATTGATAGGCAGGTAGACGAAAGGGATCGGACGCGGGCCGCGGCGGGATGATGAAAACGCCGTGCCGTCGAACAGGGGAACAGCTCGGCCTGATATTGACGAATGTGCTGAGGGCCCAAGCGGTCCGGGGAACACTTGAACCGTCGAGCAAAATCCTCGACGGCGTGCATGTAACTGCGTATAGTTTCGTGCGAGTAATTGCGACGCTGGAGTTCCTCCAGCATCAGTTTGCGTAGATGGGTCACAGGGACCTCCTTGTGACCCATCCTTATATCTCAACCGACAGGCAACCACTGCTCCGCTACCTCACGCGTAGCGTCTGCCGCCGGGCGGCTACGTTCTAACGCGGTAATCGCCGAAGTTGATTTCGCGTCGGGGACTTTACCGGTTAGGCGACTTACTGGGACCTGGCACGTCTCTCCAGGCAGGGAATTGCTGAACGAAGTATTTCCGGTCTCTCTTAGCAGGTTGCTTGTACAAAACTGTCCACCAATTTCAAACAGAGCTGGTGTGGCTCAGAGAAATATCGAAAACGAGTCATTGCCTGAAATCGGGCGTTACGGGAACCCGTTGGAACCGCATGCGACCTAACTCCACGGTCTCTTTGAGGTCCCGAAAATCGAGGCCGCCCCCGGCGGAAACCCATATGCGCTTGACCCTTCCTGGCGACAATTCAAAGATCCTTGTCTCCATGCTAAGAATGATGCCGCCTTGCCAGCAGCTTACAATACAGTAGTTCTCGGACACAGCCGCCACAAAAAGTTGCCGCATCGGCAATTTCGAGTCGACAGCGCAGGTTGTATTGAATGGTTGCCCCGGGTCCGCTATTCCCCCGAGCTTATCGAGCACCGCACTGGGGAGGCGGCTTGCCTGCTTCACTTCGTTGAACACCTGGGTCTGGCTGGAATTAGTCACTGCGCTCAAGTTGATGGTCGCTGTGCCTTCCTCGGTTAGGTTCTTTGGCGGGGCATTGCGATAATTGCAGGCCAGACAAATCCCCACCAATAGGCATTCAACCGCATTGCAAACCAACGGTTATACACCCCGATCCGTCGCTAACGAGGACGTGTGGTAGCTCGGTGGCTGGCGAGGCGAGTGTTAGAGCCCATGGATAGGCATAAAAGCCGCAACGACAAGAGAAGGCGTGTGCTCAGGAATTCGCACCCGCAAGGTGCGCGATTCGCGTACGATGGCGGGCATGCGCCGAATGCAACCTTCACCAACCGAGTCGCCGTTGCTGTTCGAAGTGGATCCCAAGCCGCTCGAAGAGACCTTGACGGCCCTCGGCGGGATTCCGCTGGTCGTCCAAGCATTCCGTTCCCTGGGGCTGCCGGGCAGCATGCAGCAACACGTGGCCGTCAAGGAACGCGAGCGGGGCTACGACGAGGCCACGTTCGTCGAGAGTTTCGTCATTTTGAACGCGGCCGGGGGAGAGTGCCTGGACGATTTCGCACACCTACGCAGCGATGGGGGGTTGGCGGAGCTCGTTGGACATGAGCTGCCTTCTCCGGAAGCGGCGCGCAAGTTTTTGAACGCTTTTCACGAAGAGGAAAAGATTGAGGAAGCACAGCAACGGCGTCTACCGGATGCCATCGCCTACATTCCCGAAGAGAACCGGGCGCTGGAGGGGCTGGGGCGAGTGAACCGAGATCTGATTCAGCGGTTGGGGGAACGCTGTGCGGATCAGAAGATCTTCACGGTGGATCAAGACGCCACGATAATCGAGAGTCGCAAACGAGAGGCCCTATATACCTACGAAGGGTCGCGCGGCTACCAACCGATGCTGGCGGTGTGGGCAGAGATGGACAGCTGCTACCGTATGCACCGCAAGCAAAACGTGCGCTATATGCGAAACTTGCAACAGCCTTATTCCTTAAGGCTTTACGGTAAGTCGCTGATTCCACGGCTGGGGACGTAGTTCAGTTGGTTAGAACGCTGCCCTGTCACCAACCGTCAAAGACCCTTCCAATATTTACATCCGCAGTTTTTGCTCTCCCAACCATCCAAGACCATAAATTTAGTTCGCGTAACTAATGTTGCCGACCTCTCCACATGTTGTTCATTTTAGAAATATTTTGGATTGTGCGAGGCACAGCTCTGCCGTCGATTAGCGCAGCAGCGTCTGGAATCCTGCTTGGGCGAAATGCCGGTCGTGAGTGCGTGCAGCCGCAAGTCGCTGCTCTTCCATAATTAAGAAACTGGCGCAGTCTGTGAGACTCCAGTTCTTGTCGGTCATGTCCTGATATCGCTTCAGCGCCCTTTCAAAGAGCAGAGTTGTCTGCGGGATGATAACGATCTCGGATGCATCCCGAAGCGATGCGACCGCCCTTGCTGCCGCTTGCCGCAGTCGCGGCCCGTAATCGCTGAAGCTGTTGAGGAACTCGGTGAGAACCATCTCGCTCGTTACGATCTGGCCCAGACCGTAATCTCGCGCGACTGCAGTGGCCTTGTTATGAAGATCGTCGCGAGGGTTCAGAAGCGCGATCCAATAGCCGGTGTCAGCAAACACCCGCTCCATCAGGATGTCTTCTGGCCCCCGTAAAGGTAGTGATCCAGATTCTTCGACAGATCAACGGGCACCTTGCCCCAATCCGCATCGGGAACATCATTGGCGATGCTCTCAAAAGCTGCCATGAAATTGGGCGTGCCGTTTGAAGGCGCGCGACGCGTCTCTTTCTCGCGTTCCTCCAGCAGCTTTAAGCCTTCGCGCACTGCTTCATCGGCGGACTGATAGCGGCCACTTTTGACCCTTTCAGCGATCAGTTGCTCAACGTCCGGACTCAAGGAAATCTTCATAGGTAAGCCTGGGAATAGCTTACCAAGCCTTATGGGCTGCGTCCAAAATTCCTTTTCCTGTTTTGGTCAGCTTTCCTCGCAGCTGGTAGCAAATGTGGGCCGCTGCCTGCTAAGCAGGAGCTCGCTCAATGGGCGCATTTCCTTGTCCCGAACGCCTGTCAGTCAGAAGGTAGCAAAGATAGTGAACGTGATCATCTCCACCGCGCACTTTGAGAAGCGTCTGAATTCTCTTCCTCGTAGATCGGGCTGGACCCAACAAATTTTGGAGCCGAGCGCGGGACTTGAACCCGCGGCCTGCCGATTACGAATCGCTTTTAATCCAAACGAACCTAAGCCACCAACCCTAAGCCCAAGCAAGATCAAGGACTTAACTGTTGGTGGCTTTGGTGTGTTTAGGCTCATTTTTGACGGTTTGATGGAACTTTGATGGAACCTTGTCGAGTTAGGGCATTGATT
>Ga0209153_1000204_pt1 | contig 32025 bp, 23 predicted proteins | sample GraSoiAngelo_120_FD_185877 | JGI IMG/M metagenome (GOLD analysis project Ga0209153, IMG submission 185877) | Grasslands soil microbial communities from the Angelo Coastal Reserve, California, USA - 14_0919_09_20cm (SPAdes) (version 2) | ecosystem: Environmental > Terrestrial > Soil > Grasslands ... | reverse complement strand
CGATGAGCTAGAGCAGAAGGTTTGTTCACGTTGTCAAAAAATCAGTGCTGAACAAATCTCAGCCTTAACGAACTATCACTGGTGGCCCAAGCGATGAGTCACCTTATTTTGTTTCGCAATTCGGTATAACTTGCTTGCGCCCCAGAAACTTGTATAGCCCGAAAGTCAGCCCCACAACAACGAGCACGATGAGCGCGAGCACGGGCCAACGCTTGCCGCTATTCATCCAGCCCAACGCCGGCTTAACGCGCGCCGTAATTCGAGCCTCTGCCAGCTCATCTGTGCGCGCGGACGCATGCGCGTTCGCGTCATCCGTTTGTTGACTTGCGCGCGCGCCGCGCGCCCCGCTTGCGCCGCGCAGATTGGGCGCGCCCGCACGCTCAAGCTTGGCGGCGAACTCAAGTTCTTGCTTGAGGCTCTTCAGATCGAGCAGCAGGTCTTTGACGACCTGATAACGCTCCTCGCGATCCTTGCGCAGTGCTTTCGTGATGATGCGCTCCAACTCCGGCGACACATCGGGTAGAAGAAGCGCGAGCGGCGGCGGTTCGTTCTGCAAGATGTGCGCGAGCGTGTCCGAAGGCGTCGCACCCGCGAACGGCTCGCGCCCGGTCACGCACTCGTAGAGCACAACGCCGAGACTCCAGATGTCTGTGCGCGCATCAACCTCTTGCCCGCGCGCCTGCTCCGGCGACATATAGTTGACCGTGCCCATGACCATGCCGGGATTGGTATTGACCAGCCCAAGCGTCGGCGCTTCCGAGTCGGAGTTGTGCGTTAGTTGGGCTTCAGACAATTTAGCCAGCCCGAAATCTAAGACCTTCACGTAGCCGTCCGGTCTGAGCATGATGTTCTCTGGCTTGATGTCGCGGTGGATGATGCCGGCCGTGTGCGCGGCGGCGAGCGCGTCCGTGATCTGAACTGCGATGCGCAGCGCTTCGTCCGCATCAAGCTGTGCGTGTCTAAGATACTGGCGCAGCGTCTCGCCTTCGATGAACTCGGTGGCGATGAAGTGCGTGCCCGCCACTTCGCCGATTTCGTAGATGGTCAGAATGTTCGGATGATTGAGGGCCGAGGCGGCGCGCGCCTCCTGCTCGAAGCGGCGTAAGCGATCTGTGTTGCGCGTGAACGAAGCGGGCAGCAATTTCAAAGCGACCTTGCGGCCCAATCGTCTGTCTGCGGCCAGATAGACTTCGCCCATGCCACCACGGCCTATCGGCGCGACGATCTCATAAGCGCCGAACTGTTGCTCCGCTTGCAACTCGACCGCTTCGGCCGCAAGCAGATCGGCCGCCGCCGCAAAGGCCGGCGAATCAATGAAGCTGCCTTCCTCTTCGTGCGAAGAGATCAAAGATTCGACCTCCGCGCGCAACGATTGGTCTGCGCCGCACGCCTTGACGAGAAAGTCGGAGCGAAACTTCGGCTCGCGCGCCAGCGCCGCGTGAAAAAGCTCTTTTACCTGTTGCCAGCGTTCGGGCGTCATAACGGCTATGACCTCTTGAAAGCAAGATTGACCGCTACATTTAGTGCGGAAGCTGCGGCCGGATTCCCTCAATTGGAGCAGGTCGAGGTCAAGCGGATAATTCGCGGCGCAGCCACGCGCGCGCGAGTTTCCATTCGCGTTCGATGGTCGCGTGCGATATGCCCAACACTTCCACGATCTCTTCAATGGTCAGCCCGGCGAAGAATTTCAACTCGACGATCCGCCCTTGCTGCGCGTCGAACTCCGTCAACTTGTTCAACGCCTCGTTGAGCGCGAGCACGTCAACCTCCGCCCGGTTGATCACGCGCTCGGCTTGCGTGAGCGAGAGCCTGTGCTGATCGGGGCCGCCGCGTTTTGCCGCCATGCGCTGGCGCGCGTGGTCAACTAGAATCTGGCGCATCAAGTTCGCCGCGATGCCGAAGAATTGCGCGCGGTTTTGCCAACGCACGTGCTGCTGTTCGACGAGCCGCATGTAAGCTTCATTGACGAGCGCCGTCGGTTGGAGCGTGTGGTTGGCGCGCTCGCGGCGCAGATAAGCATTAGCCAACCTGTGCAACTCGTCATAGACGAGCGGCAGAAGCTCGTCGAGCGCCGCCTTATCGCCGTCGCTCCACTCAAGCAGTAGTTGGGTGACGCTCTCGCCCTGCATCACGGCCCTCTTAAACGCACACGGCACGGCAAGCTGAATGATGCGCGTGCCCACAGGTTCATCGCTCTACGGTGAGGCCCTTAATGTATTGGAAAATTCTACCGCAAAATTTTTCTCCGGCGTGAGGGAATTTATCGGGCGGCGGCGCATTAACAGGTAGCAGGGAAGCAAGCAACTTCCCGAACGGGCGCAACGCAGCGCGCGTTGCCGCGAAAGTCAGGACGTAAAAATCTAATCCGGCGGCAAGAAGAACCGCCATACAGTAACTTGAGTTAAGGAGGCCATCATGAGAAAGCAAACACTGAGAACCGTCACCACGTTGAGTCTGTTCGTGCTGCTCGCTTGCGTCGGCGCGCAAGCGCAGACCCGTAACAACCCGTTGAAGGCCAACATCCCCTTCGATTTCCAAATCGGCCGGCAGACGTTGCCCGCTGGCGCTTACACGATCAGCTTCGTCTTTCCGGACTCCAATCTGCGGACGATCATGCTTAAGTCGAACGACGGGCATACTACTAAGATCGTGCAGATGTTAGCGGTCGAAGCGCCGCAAGTGTCGGAGACGGGCCGGCTCGTCTTCAACCGCTACGGCGCAGACTATTTTCTCGCGCAAGTCTGGACACCGGCTGATCGCTCCGGCTTAGAGATCAAGAGATCGCGCGCCGAGCGTGAGATGCAACTCGGCGGCAACAAGCCGCAGCAAGTGGACGTGAAACTGCTCGCCGCCAAGTGAACTCCAAAGCACACGGGCACTTGAGGCGTAGGGGGCAAAGCGCGTGAGACTGCTCGGAAATCTCATGCGCTTTGCTTTGTGCATCAACACGAGGCAAAGCTGCACTGCAATAGTCTTCAACGCTCGCGCACGACCAAACCTTCAGGCGCAAAATTCCACTTGAGCATCTGCACGTCCGCTTCCGCATTGAGCGCACGCTCGACATCGGCGCGCCGGCCTTCGGCGCAAAGAAACGCGATGCAGCCGCCGCCGCCCGCGCCGCAGACCTTGGCGGCTTCCGCGCCGTTATTGAGAGCCTTCTCGACGAGCGCCTCCATATGCGGCGTCGTGATATTGGGCGCAAGTCGTTTGCGGTTCGGATAAGCCGCTTGCATCACAGCGCGCACTTCGTCCCAATCGTTACTGATGAGTGCGGCACGCATGCGCAGGGCCGAGTCGCGGATGCCGTCGAAGAGTTCATAGATCGTGCGGTCGCCGTCAATATGCGTCTTGAACATCTCCCAGTTGTTGATGCCTGACATGCGCGGCTCACCCGTGTAACAGATGGCGATGCGCCGTTCAAGCGCGGCGGCGTCGATCTGCAAAGCCTCGCGCTCGATGCCGTCGGCGCGCCAATGAATGCAGTTCGCGCTGCCGTAGAACGCGCCGTAGTAATCCTGAAAACCTGCGGGCACGCGGATCACGGCCGTCTCGATGTTGGCCGCGATAATGATGTACTTGCTGCGCGGATAACGTTCGCCGACCAGCCGATTGAGCGCGCCGATGCACGCAATCGCCAACGCGCTCGATCCGCCAAGACCCGAACCGGCTGGCGCGGCCGATTCCGCCACGAGCTGAAAGCCCACAGTGGGCTTGAAGAAATGCACCAGCTTCGAGATCAACTCAAGCCGCTCTTCGTGCACCAACTCAGGGAGGCCGGCAAGAGTCGTCTCAAACGACAACCCGCGATCACGCGACTCTAAGATCACGCGATCATCCATGCGTGTCTCAATCCGGCAACGCGCCCACAGCGAGACGCCGAAGTTTACCGTCGCCGCGCCGGGATGAAACAGGTACAGCGGCCAAATATCAATCGTCCCGCCCGCCAGATCAACCCGCGTCGGCGCAATGGACTCGATAAGCATAACGATGAACGATGAACGCAGAACGATGAACAATTATTACTTCATCGTTCATCATTCCGCGTTCATCGTTTCTTTTCAGTCTCTTTCTCCCGCGTGGCCCGCGCGCTTCTGTTTGGTCTCTTTGGTGCGCCGGGCGAGCGGGGCGGGTAAGTGTTCTTTGATCTCCGCGCCGAGTTCGTGCAGACGCACTTGCGCGGCCTGTTCGAGTTCGTGGACGCGCTCCGGGTCGGCCTCTTCAACGCGCGGCGAGAGCCAGTAGCGTTCGGCTAAGTAGAACGCAGCGATGCCGCAGACGACGATGACGAGCAGCAGTTTGCCGAGCCGTTGAAAATCGCCGATGAAGTTGGTGACGATGCTGTGGAAGAAATAACCTGCGCCGCTCAACAAAAAGACCCAAGCGAAGCAACTGAGCAAAGTGATCGGCAGAAAGCGCGTGTAACGCATCTTCGCCACGCCGTAGAAGACGCAGGTCGCAGTGCGCAGACCATAGACGTACTTCGAGAGAAAGATCGCGAGCGGCCCGAACGTGCCCGTCAAACGCTCGATGCGCGGGCGCGCCGCACGATAGAAACGATAATCACGCACGCGCGAACGAAACCCGCGCCCCATCACATACGCGATCTGATCGCCCGTCAGCCCGCCCGCCGTGCCCGCGCATAGCACCTTCAAAAAACTGTAGTCGCCGAAGAACGCGCCGTGCGCCAACACGCCCGCCAGCAACAGCGTAATATCCCCCTCGATCATGGCGAGGAAGAAAACCGCATAGAGGCCGTACTGCGCGACCAGTTCGTAGAAAAAATGGCCGTTCATGAATTCTAGTAGGCAGTAGGCAGTAAGCAGTAGGCAGTAAAAGCAGTTTGTTTTTAACTGCTTACTGCCTACTGCCTACTGTCTTTTGGTTTGACCACGAGCACGGGACAGTGTGCGTGGCGCACGACCGATTCGGCCGTTGAGCCGAAGAGCATGCGCCCCAATCCCGTGCGCCCGTGCGAAGAGATGACAATCAGGTCAACGTCGCGTTCGCGTGCAACGCGCACGATCTCCGCGGCTGCCTCGCCGTGTGCGATCACCTCTTCCACTTCAAGTCCGGCGCACTCTTCGCGCTCGGCCAACTTCGGCAACTCGCGCTCGGCTGATTGCTGTAACTGCTCGCTGATGTCCACAGCCGGCAGCGGCTCAGCCACCGGCGCATAGCCGACCGGCGGCATCATCGGCTCGACCACGTGCAGACAGATGAGCCGCGCATGCGTCGTCCGCGCCATCTGCACCGCATAGGGTAGCGCCGACTCAGCGCACTCGCTGAAATCTGTCGGCAACAGGATCGAGCGAATGTTCATAAAAAGACTGGCAGCCGTCCGTTGTCCGTAATCAGTTGATATTGGTTATTTGTTATTTGCTCAAGTTGCGTCGCAGCCAAGCACAAATAACCAATATCAAATACCAACGGACAATCTTTATTTCGGTGTTTCATTCTACACGCAGAACGACCTGTTTGACAGCCCCGCACCCCTTTGTTACGATTTTCGCCGCAACCTACCTGAGCGGACATACGCGCCCACGTCTGGAGAACGAAGCCATGACCAGCACAGCCACACCAGTTCATTATCTCGGCGTTGACATTTCCGGCGCGACCCTCAGGGCCGCGCTCGTGACGACGACGGGTGAAGTCGCCGCACGCCGCGAGGCGGCGCTTGAGCCGAACGCCGTCGGCGCGCAGGTGGCGCATGTCGTGAGTGAACTGCGCGACACGCCCGCCTCGATTGCGGCGCTCGGCATCGGCGTGCCCGGACTCGTGAACCCGGAGACTGGGCGCGTCGTCGTCTCGACCGATCTGCCTGCGGTCGTGCGCGGCGACTTGCGCGCGGAACTTCAGCAGGCGACGGGGCTGCCCGTCACGTTTGAGAACGACGCGAATGCGGCCGCTTACGGCGAGTATGTCGCAGGCGCGGGGCGCGGCAGCCGCAATCTCTTCTACATCACCATCGGCACAGGCATCGGCGGCGCGCTCATCCTCGACGGTCGGCTCTGGCGCGGCGCTTCCGGGTTCGCAGGCGAGGTCGGCCACATCACGATTGACCCCGAAGGTATCCTGTGCACGTGCGGCAACGTCGGTTGTCTGGAGACGGTCGCGTCTGCGCCGAACATCGTCCGCCGCACACACGAGCGTCTGTTGCGTGACAGCACGTCTTCACTTTCGCGGCTCGGCATGACGAAAGATTTCACCGCCGCAGACATCGCCCACGAGGCCAACAACGGCGACGACTTCGCACTCCTCATGCTCGAACGCACGGGTCGCTCCATCGGCACAGCCGTCGCCACCGTCATCAACCTCTTGAACGTCGAACGCATCGTCCTCGGCGGCACGATCATGGATGCAGGCGATCTGATCCTTCAGCCCATCATCCGCGAAGCCGGCAAACGCTCCTTCCAACCCTGCTTCGAGGCCACCCAGATCGTCGCCGCTCAACTCGCTGCCGATGCCGTCGCAGTCGGCGCAGCCATGCTCGCGCGCGACGCGACTTGAGAGCCAGTTGCAATGCCCCAGTCACGCTGTGAAAGGAATCAACATGCGTCATCTAATTCGTCCTGCACTCCTGCTCGCGGCGCTCTGCGTCGGTGCCGTCGTGGGCTTGGGCCAGAACAGCAACAGCAATAATGGGCAACTTGCGCCCAACGCGCCGCCTGATAAGCCTGTGCACGCCGGGTCGCAAGACGAGGTCGCCCAGATCGAAGCAGCAATCAAGCCGTACATTGAAAAGGCCAAGCAGACCTATCCCGAAGCCAAGAAGCGCTTCCTCGCCGGTCTGCCGCCCAAACATAGTTTCTTCACCACCACCCGCCTGCACGACAAAGAGGGCCACTTCGAGCAGGTCTTCATCGTCGTGCAAGAGATCAAAGACGGCATCATCAAAGGCAGAATCGCCAACGAGATCACAACCGTCGTCGGCTACAAAGAGGGCGACGCATATAGTTTTCCCGAAAGCGAACTGCTCGACTGGACGATCACCAAACCCGACGGCACGGAAGAGGGCAACTTCATCGGCAAATTTTTAGACAATTACCAGAAGCCATAAAGCTCCGACTAGCGGATCGCAACGAAACGGGCGCGCGCGTGCGGTTTCGCGCCCGTTTTGTTATGTTAAGAGCGAATTTCAGAATAGAGTTTATAGTCAGCTAATGAATCCCGAACGCATCAGAAATTTCTCGATCATCGCGCACATCGATCATGGCAAGTCCACGCTGGCCGACCGCCTGCTTCAGTTGACGGGCGCGCTCTCAGAACGAGAGATGTCCGAGCAGGTGCTTGATGACATGGACTTGGAGCGTGAGCGCGGCATCACGATTAAGGCGCACGCCGTGCGTCTGGATTATCGTGCGCAGGATGGGCAGGCCTATGTGTTGAATCTGATCGACACGCCGGGGCATGTGGATTTCACGTATGAAGTCTCGCGCTCGCTGTCTGCATGCGAGGGCGCGCTCCTTGTCGTTGACGCCTCACAAGGCGTCGAGGCGCAGACGCTGGCGAACACTTACTTAGCGATTGAGCATAATCTGGAGTTGATCCCGGTCATCAACAAGATCGATCTGCCGGGCGCAGAACCCGAAAAGGCCATCGAACAGATCGAGCACGTCATCGGGCTTGAGACGCACAACGCTGTGTTCACGAGCGCGAAGACCGGCTTGGGCGTCAGCGATGTGCTCGAAGCGATCGTGCGCGATGTGCCGTCGCCCAAGGGCGACATGGACGCGCCCTTGAAGGCGCTCATCTTCGATTCGTGGTACGACTCTTATCGCGGCGTCATCGTGCTCTTTCGCATCATTGACGGGCGGCTCAAGCCCGGCATGAAGATTCGTTTCTTCAATACGGGCCGCGAGTATTACGTCGAGACCATCGGCGTCAATCGTCCACGCCCGACGCCGATTGACGAACTGGGCGTCGGCGAGGTTGGCTTCTTAACAGCTTCGATCAAGACGGTCGCCGACGTGCAGATCGGCGACACGATCACAGAGGCTGCGCGCCCGACGCGGCAACCCTTCCCCGGCTTTCAACAGATCAAGCCGATGGTCTTCGCCGGTCTCTACCCGGTCGAAGCGAATCAATATGAAGAACTGCGCGACGCGCTCGACAAGCTGCGCTTGAACGATGCTTCGTTCTTCTACGAGCCGGAATCTTCGGTCGCGCTCGGCTTCGGTTTCCGTTGCGGCTTCCTCGGCCTGCTGCACATGGAGATCGTGCAAGAGCGACTTGAGCGCGAGTTCAATCTCGATCTGATCACGACCGCGCCGGGCGTGCGCTATCGCGTGACGACGACCGACGGCGAAGTGATCGAAGTTGACTCGCCCGCGAAGATGCCCGACGCCGTCCGCATCGCCAAGATCGAAGAGCCGGTCATCGAAGCGACCATCCTCTCTTCCGACGAATACCTCGGCGGCATCTTGCCTTTGCTCGAAGAGAAGCGCGGCGTGCAGAAAAAGTTCGAGTACATCGCCGAGAAGCGCGTGATGCTCGTCTATGAACTGCCCTTGAACGAGATCGTGCTCGATTTTTATGATCGGCTCAAATCCGTCTCGCGCGGTTACGCTTCACTCGATTATCACTTCACGGATTATTGGGAGAGCGATCTCGTCAAGCTCGATCTGATGGTCGCAGGCGAACCCGTTGACGCGCTCTCGATCATCGTCCACCGCGAGAACGCACAAGCGCGCGGCCGCCTGCTCGCCGAGAAGATGCGCCAACTGATCCCGCGCCAACTCTTTGAAGTCCCGATCCAAGCCGCCATCGGCAACAAAGTGATCGCGCGCGAGACCGTCAAGGCGCTCGGCAAAAACGTGCTCGCCAAATGCTACGGCGGCGACATCACACGCAAGCGCAAGCTGCTCGAAAAACAGAAAGAGGGCAAGAAGCGCATGAAGCGCGTCGGCCGCGTCGAGATTCCACAAGAAGCTTTCCTTGCAGTGCTTAAGGTCAACGAGTAACACCAGCAGGAGGCGTGTGAGATGAAACGTCTGCTATCCGCACTTGCATATCTGCTTGCGCTCGCGGCCGTTGTGTGCGCGCAGCAACAGATGGCCGGGATGCACAAGCCGAGTGAAGCTGCGTCGTTGCTGTCCGGGCTTGGTTCGCTCCATCATCCGGTCTCGACTAAGAATCCTGAAGCACAACGTTTCTTCGATCAGGGCCTGACGCTCGTCTATGCCTTCAATCATGAAGAGGCCGTGCGTTCGTTCCGTCGCGCCGCCGCACTCGACCCGCAGATGGCGATGGCTTACTGGGGCATCGCTTATGCGCTGGGGCCGAACATCAATCTTGATGTCGATCCAGAGCGTGAGAAGGCTGCATACGAGGCTGAACAGAAAGCGCTCGCGCTTTCGCCGCACGCACCCGAAAACGAACGCGCATACATCGAGGCGCTGGCCAAGCGTTACTCAAACGATCCGAAGGTTGATCTAAAGAAACTCGCGGTTGATTACAAGAACGCTATGGGCGCGTTGGTCAGACGCTTCCCGAACGACTTGGATGTCGCGACGCTCTACGCCGAGAGCGCGATGGACTTGCGCCCTTGGCAACTCTGGACGGCGGACGGGCGTCCGGCCGAAGGCACGGAAGAGACCATCGCCGTGCTCGAATCCGTCTTGAAGCGCGATCCCAAACACATCGGCGCGATCCATTACTACATTCACGCCGTCGAAGCGTCGCCGCATCCTGAGCGGGCGTTGCCTTACGTCGCCAAACTACCCGCGCAAGTGCCCGCCGCCGGCCATCTGGTCCACATGCCCGCGCACATCTACGAGCGCACGGGCGATTATGAAGCAGCCGCGCGCAGCAACCGCGACGCAGCCCGCGCCGACGAGGCTTACATCAAGAGTCGCGGCGGGCAGGGCATGTACCCGTTGATGTACTACAACCACAATCTGCACTTCGAGTGCATCGCCGAGACGATGGCGGGGCGTTATGCGGATGCCATCGCCGCCGCGCACAGGCTCGAAACCAATGTCGCGCCGGCCGTCAAAGAGATGCCGATGCTCGAAAGCTTCATGCCGACCTCGACGCTCGTGCTTGTCCGCTTCCGGCGTTGGGACGAGATCATGAAACTGCCACAGCCCGCGCGTGAGATGCCGATCACAGTTGCGCTCTGGCACTTCGCACGCGGCGTCGCCGATGTCGCCAACGGTCGGCTTGCAGACGCAGACAACGAGCAACGCATGTTCGCCGACGTGGTCAAGACCATTCCCGCCGACGCCTCGTTCGGTCTCAACCCTGCGCAGTCCGTATTGCGCATCGCCAGCGACGTGCTCGGCGCGCGGATCGCGCTCGCCAAGCAAGACAACAAGACTGGCCTTGCGTTGCTGCGCCAAGCGGTGATGGATGAAGACGCGCTCGCTTATGACGAACCGCCCGCGTGGTTTCTCCCGACGCGCGAGTCGCTCGGCGGCGCGTTGTTGCGCGCGGGCAACGCCGTGGAAGCCGAACAAATCTTTCGCGCTGACCTCGTGCAACACCCGCATAGCGGTCGCTCGCTCTTCGGCCTGCGCGAGAGTCTGAAAGCGCAAGGCAAGACGCGCGAAGCGCAGCAGGTCGAGCAAGAGTTCACGCGCGCTTGGCAACACGCGGACATGCAACTCAGCGTCGCAGAGTTATAAGACCAAATACAAAGTCTTTCCGGTCTCGACGGCAAACGCATAAACCACGAAACCACACGAAGCAACACTAATAGAGATCGCAATCTTCGTGCTGCTCCGTGTGGTTTCGTGGTTCAATCTTTTCATGAACTGATCGCCGACGAGACCGACCAGACAGCGACCTGCTCGGTCATCCCGTTGCATAACGTAACCGGCTTCGTCGCCGCGCTGATTCCGTTTGGACTGGGACTGTTGGCCGAACCGTTCGGCTTGGGCGCGACGATGTGGCTGCTGCTTGCGGAGCCTGTGGCACTCGTCTTCAGCGGCGTGGTCGGCGGGCGGCAAAAATGGGCGCGTCGTGTTAGGCTAATGCTTCCGACGCCGCCCATCCTCACCGAATAGGATGAACGCGCGGCTGTTCACAACACAAACGCAGATTGTAGAGATCATGCACGTCACGCGAGTTGAATTAGAGAACATCAAATCCTACGGCACAGGCGATGCGCGCGGCGAGTTCGTCTTTGCGCCGGGCACGACCGCGATTGTCGGCCCAAACGGCGCGGGCAAGACCACCATCCTCGAAGCCATCGCGTGGACGCTCTTCGATGTGCTCGATTACAGCAAAGAAGATTTTCTCCGGCGCGGCGCGAAGAAAGGATCGGTGCGCGTCACGTTCGAGAGCGACTTGGACGAGCGCGAGTACACGGTCTATCGCGACACGGGCACAGGCTATTACGTCGTCGATCCGCAACTCAACGTGCGGCTTGCTGAAAAGAAGCAAGACGTCGCTGCCTTCCTGCGTCAACATCTCGGCATTGAGCCGGGCACTGATCTGCCCGCCCTCTTCAAGTCCGCCGTCGGCGTGCCACAAGGCACTTTGACCGCAGATTTTTTGAAGCCCGCAAGCCAGCGCAAGTCTGCGTTTGATCGGCTGCTCAAGGTCGAAGAGTACCGCGAGGGCGCGCAACGTCTGGGCGAGACGACGCGACTCATCGGCGAGCGCATCGCCGAAGCGCGCGAACGCATCGGCCGCGCCGAAGGCACACTCGCACGTTACGATGAAACGGTCGAAGAACATAAAACGTTTGTGGCGCGCGTCGCTGAGTTGAGCGCGACGCATGCGGCGTTGCAACAGGAAGCGGAGACGCGCGCACGCACGGTTGAGCAGTTAGACGAAGCCGAGCGGCGCGTCGGCGAGACACGTGCGGTTGCTGATCGTGCGGCCGTCGAGCGCGATGCGGCCGAGCGGCGTCTGCGCGATCTGCGCGGCGGCCTCGAAGCTGCGTTGCGTGCGCGCGAGCGGCAGCAAGCAACCGAAGCAGATCATCGCGTGCACCTCGCGGCGCTCGTTGAGTTGCAACGGCTCGAAGGCATGCGCGCCGAACGCGACCGTCTGCGCGCTGAAAGCGAGCGCGTTGCGTTGCTCGTGGTCAAAGCCGAAGCGGATGTGCGGCGGCTCACGGATGCGCTTGAAGCGGCGGCGCGGGCGCGTGCAGCGTTGGCGCAGCTCGAACCGGAGGTCGGGCAACAGGCAGAAGCAGAGCGCGAGCGCGAACACCTGCGCGAGTTGCGCGCGCGTGCGCTGGCGGCCGGTGAACGGCTCGCGCGGCTCGATGCGGAACTTGATGAACTGCGCGAGCACCACGCGCAGACGCGCGAACGTGTCCGTCAGGCCGAGCGCGCGGCCGATGCGCAGGAGCGTGTTGCGCGACTTGAGAGCGAGCGGCTGCATGTCGAGACCGAGTTGAGCAAGGCCGAACGCGCGGCGACTGCGCGTGATCATCTGAACAAGCAGCGCAACGAACTCGCGCGCGAGATCAAACGCTTGCAAGCGACGGTCGCCGCGCTTGAACGCAAGGCGCGCGAACTCGAACCGCGCGCGCGTGGCGCAGAACGTGCCGACGAACTCGAACAGAACGAGCGTGCGCTGCAACAGCAAGCGGCCCATCTGCGCGCAGAGATCGAACGCGACGAGAAGATGCGCGCGCAAGTCAAAGGCGGCTTGTGCCCGATCCTCTCCGAGCGTTGCCTGAACATCGGCGAAGGTCAGACGCTCGACGGCTACTTCACGGATCATTTAGCGACGAACAGCGCGCAGCTTAAAGAGGTGCAGACCGAAGCCGCGCGTGTGACCAAGGCTGTGCGTGCTGCGCGTGAAGCAAGCGTTGCGCTTGTCCAGTTGGAACGTGAGCGCGAACAACTTGCGCACGAACGCGCGCTCTTGAGTGACCGCGAACAACAACTCGCCGGCATCGAACGCGACATCGCCGCGCAACCGGCCGCCGGCCGCACGCTGCTCGACGAGTTGCGCAACCGGCTCATGGGTCTCGATGCCGATCTGATTCAAGCGCGCGATGCTTTGCTGCGCTACGCTGAACTCGAACCTCTGCGGCAACAGTTGAAGGCCATCGAAGCGGAAGGCAAGCGCAAGAAAGAGGATCGCGCGCAACTTGCGGCGGATGCGAGCGCGGTCGCGGGGATTGATAAAGACATCGCGGAGGTTGACGCGCGGCTGCGCGCATTGAACGATCCGCGCGGGCGTGCGCGTCTGTTGCGTGCCGAAGTTGAGCGCGAATCATCGCTCGAAGCAGAGATGCAAAGCGCGCGTGACGCACACGCGGCGCTGCAAACACAGGCGCGCGAGATGAACGCGGAGTTGCAACGCTTCAGTGCGTTCGAGACTGAGTGGACGAATGCGATTGCGGAGCGCGAGCGCACGAGTGCGGGCTATCGTGAATACTTGGAAGTCGCTGCACTCGCGGCGACGGTCGAAGTGCGCACGACCGAAGTTGCACAGGCTGAAACAGAAGCGATGCGCGCGGCAACGGAAGCCGAGCACGCGCAACGCGCGCACGACGAAGCGGTCGCGGCTTATGATCGCACGCGGCATGCAGAGGAACGCGCGCAGTTGACGCTCGTGCGCGAGCGTGCGGCGACGACGGCTGCGCAGCTTGAGTCGGCGCGCGAGCGCGAGGCGGCGCTCGGCGCGGAACTCGCGCGGCTTGGTGAGGTGCGGCAATCCTTGCGCGCGGAGTTTCGCGCGAAAGAGCGTTTGCAGGGTCTCGCGGAGGCAACCGATTTCATCCGCGACACGCTCAAAGCCGCAGGCCCGCTCGTGACGGAGAGTTATCTCTACAACATCTCGATTGAAGCGAATCAACTCTTCCGCGAGATCACGGGCGAGGCGGCGCGGGCGCTTCGTTGGACGCGCGATTACGAGATCGTCGTCGAAGAGGGTGGCTACGAGCGTTCGTTCCCGAACCTGTCGGGCGGCGAGCAGATGGCGGCGGCACTCGCGGTGCGGCTTGCTTTGTTGAAGCAACTATCAGACATACGCATCGCCTTCTTCGACGAACCGACCGTCAACATGGACGCCGAACGGCGCGAACGACTCGCGCAACAGATCGGACAGGTGCGCCACTTCAAACAGTTGTTCGTCATCTCGCACGACGACACGTTTGAGGAAGCAGTTGATCACGTCGTCGTCCTCAACGCGCGCAGCAAGGAGGCGGCGTGACGGGGCGCGCGTTGAAGCAGGTCAAGATTTACTGCGATGGCTCAAGCCTCGGCAACGGGCAAGAGGCGACGCGCGCCGCAGCCGTTGCGCTGCTTGGCTACCGCGACGTGTGGCGCGCAGTCGGTTGTTATCTCGGCACGGCCACGAACCAGCAAGCCGAGATCGCCGCCGCGACCATTGGCCTCGAACTCCTGCGCGAGCCATGCCACGTGCACGTCTTGACCGACTCGCGCTACGTCGTCGAGACGATGAGCGGGCGCTTCAAACGCAAGGCGAATCAAGATTGGTGGGCGCGACTTGACCGCGCGGTCAACACGCACGAGATCAAGTGGCAATGGATCAAAGGCCACGCCGGCCAAGTCGCGCAAGAAGCTGTTGACCGTGCCGCGCGCAAGATCGCCGCGCTCGGCCGCGTGGACGAGTGCGTGCTGCGCGAAGCAGTTGACGCGGTCGGCAGTTTAGTTTCAACCTAGCGCGCTGAACTTTTGATCATGTTTTTCTATGCGGTAGAGCCGCGAAAAGTTTTCCGCTGCTGAATAAGAATTTATGTTCGTCTTTGCGCCGACCACCAAAATTTTCCGGCGCGTCTGTGGTTGTCTCTCTTTGACGGTCGCAGTCACGTTCAACGTGTGCGCACAGGTGCGCGGGTGGTTGTGGCAGAACCCTCTGCCGCAGGGGAATGCGATCTATGCGGTGCGATTCGCAAGTGATAAGCGACATGGTTGGGCGGTCGGATCGGATGGCGCGATCTTGCGGACGTATGATGGCGGGTTCGAGTGGGCGGCGCAGACAGCGCCGGTGGTGACGACGCTCTACGGGTTGTTCATTAAAGATAAGAACAATGCGGTCGCGGTCGGGGCGCGCGGCATAGTCATCACGACGGAGAGCGGCGGCGTGCGTTGGCTGCGGCGCGAGACGCCGGTGCGCGATCATCTGGCGAGCGTCGCGTTCGCGGGCAAAGACTTAACGCACGGTTGGGCGGTCGGCACGTATGGCTGCATCATTGCCACGACGGACGGCGGGCGCACTTGGCGCGCGCAAACGTCAGGCGTGCGCGCGCACCTCTACAGCGTTGCGTTCGCGGATGAGCGAGTGGGCGTAGTCGTAGGTGATCGCGGCACGTTGCTGGTGACGGCGGACGGCGGCGCGACGTGGCAGAACAAATCTCTGCCGAACGGTCTGCCATTGACGGGCGCGGCGTTTGCCGCCGCGACGAAGCGTGCGTGCGTCGTCGGCTATGGTGGCGTCGTCCTGCGCACAGACGACGGCGGGCAGACGTGGACGCGCGTGGATATTTTTCAACCGGCCGATCTGCTCTCGGTCTTTTTTCTCGACGAGCACAACGGTTGGGCCACGGGCAACGACGGGCTGGTGCTGGCGACGGGCGACGGCGGCACGACTTGGCTGCCAGTCAGCGTCAAGACTAGCCCGCGTCTCTCAACGATCTTCTTTGCAGACGATCAGACCGGCTGGGCCGCAGGCCGTGACGGCTTGATCGTGCGCACGGACGACGGCGGCCTCAACTGGCGGCGGCTGACCGAAGGCGGGCGCGACGACTTAGCCGACATCTTCTTTCTCGATTCGTCGCACGGCTGGGCTGTGGGCGCACACGGGCGCGTGCTCGTCACCGCGTCGGGCGGCAAGCGTTGGTCTGTGCGGCTGACGCCGACCGATGCGCGGCTCACGCGCGTCTTCTTCATTGACGACACGCACGGTTGGGCAGTCGGCGAGCACGGCATGATCTTGCGCTCGCAGAGCGGTGGGTTGTCGTGGGAGAAGATCGCGGTACCGGATGTGACGGTTGATCTGTTCGGCATCAACTTCGTTGACGAACAACACGGCATGGCCGTCGGCGCGCGCGGCACGATCCTGCAAACGGCCGATGGCGGTGCGACGTGGCACGCGCGCCCGTCGAACACGCTCACGTGGCTCGAAGACGTGGCTTACGCCGACGCGAAGCACGCAACCATCGTCGGCTCGCAAGGGACGATCATGCGCACGGACGACGGCGGCGAGAATTGGCACTTCATTGATCTGCGCGCGAAGGAGTGGCTCTACGGTTTGACGTTCGTTGATAATTTGCGCGGCTACATCGTCGGCGCGGACGGCATCATCTTGCGCACGGACGACGGCGGCGTGAAGTGGCAGGATCAAGAGAGCGGTTTGAAGCTCAACCTGTTTGCGATCTCGGCGGCCTCGCGCGACGATGCGCTTGTGGTCGGCGATCAAGGGCGCGTGTTGCAGACAAAAGACGGCGGTGCAACTTGGCGCGAGGTTGCAGGCGCGACGAGCGTGCCGCTCTACGGCGTCGCCTATCGCGGCGGCACGGCCGCTTGGGTCGCGGGTCGCGGCGGCGTCATCCTGCGTCGCGCCGGCACGATTGACACGGTCGCGCTGCCCAAGATTCCCGGCCTCAAACGCAAACCCAAACTGCAAACGTCTGATGACTCTCTACTGCCCGACATCCCACGCGCCGTGCCCGCCGACAACAAACGACCGCCGACGTAAAGTAATTCTACTTTTCGATCTCCATATCCTTCGAGATGAACTCGACCGCGATGGCTTCGCCGTCGAATTTGGCGCGCGGTTGTTGCGGCGCTGCGCGGAAGGTGACGTGGACGTAGGTCTCCTTCTTGAGCGGGCCGCAACTGATCTGACCGGACATGTCAGGCACGTAGCTGACGAACTCTATGTGGTCGAGCGCGTCCGTGTGGATTTTGTAGAGACGCTCGCCGGCCTGTACGTAGAGGATGGCGCTTGCGCCGCCGGTGCATTCGATCTTGATGAGGATGCCGCGAATCTGCTCGCCGTCGGTGCGATGCTTAAGAATGGGACGCGCGCCCTCAATCGGCTGCGGCTCGGCGGACGCTGAAGAAGCGCCGATGCCGGCCTTGCCTTCGCCAGCTTTGTCTCCGTCCGGCGTCGGTTCAGAGGTCTTGGCGCTACGCGCGACCTCTTCGTTAGCCGCTTTCACGCGCGCGAGTTGGTCTGCAAAGTTGTTGACCACTCGGAGCGTGTCCTGTGCTTCGGCGCGTATCTGCGCGTCCGCGTTGCTGCTGCGCATCACTTGTTCGAGCACGTGCCGCGCGGCGGCAAACTGCTCGCGGCGCAGATAGACTCTGGCGAGCGTGAGCGCGTATTCGAGTCGTTCGGGGCGGAGTAGGCGCGCGTGCGTCATCAAGACGGTCGCATCCATCAACTCTTCGCCGTTGACCAGATCGAGAAAGGCGAGCAGGTGATAGGCTTCGGGAAAATTCGGATTCAACTCGATTGACTTCTTCAACTCGGCGCGCATCGTCGTGGCCACTTCGGCCGGATATTGCGTGACCATGTTATCGGGGCCGAGCGTCTGCCGGTTGAGCGCTTCGGCGAGATAGAAGTGCGCGAGGTAGTTCTGCGGCTCGGCCGCGACCGCTTGCGCCAATAACTTGCGCGCTTCGTCATAACGCTTTTGCCGGACGCGCACACGCCCCAATGCGGCTTCAGCCATCGGCAGATCGGGCGCGAGCGTGAGCGCCTGTTTCAAGTAGGCTTCCGATTCGTCGGCGCGGTTGGTGTGATAGAGCAAGTCGCCAAGGTAGGCTTGCGCTTCGGCTTCGCTCAAAGGACGGGTTTGCATCTCTGTGTCGAACTCGAGCGGTTGTTTAAGCTCGAAGGTTGTGCCGGGGTAGGTGCTGCGCTGCACGTACTGCTGCAAAGCCTTCTCCATCGTCTTGTAGTCCATCTGAAACGCTTGCTGGAAACTCTCGTCGAGCGTCTTGCCGGAAGAGAGCAAGGCGCTAAACTGCGCCAGTTGCGCGACGCGCTGCCCCTTGTCGCCTTGCAAGAGATAGTGGACGAGCGCCCAAGACTCTGCGTAGAAGATGCCGCTCTTATCGCGCTCGTTGTAGGCGGGCGAATCGTGCGTGACGCGCAGCAGGTCTGCGAGCGGAATGAACCGCTCGCGCAGCAGATAGACGTGATTGCTGACGGGCTTGCCGAGCGTGATCTTCTTGTTGCCGTCGCTGACATCGAACGTGCTGTAATACTCGGCCAAGCCTTCGTTGAACCAGACCGGCGGATCGCTCATGTTATTGCCGACGAGCAGGTGCGTGTACTCGTGGAAGATGACGCCGAACGGACTCTCAGGGCGCGGCTCAGAAGTGAGCGTGATGTAGTTCACGTCCTCGCCCGCTTGGAAATAACCCGCGATGTTGTCGTTCGTCTTGCCTTGATAGAGCGGCTTAAAAGGTCTGTATGAGCTATCGCTCTTGAAGACGATGACGGTCGTCGGCACGGGCGTGTTCAAGTTGGCCTTGGGGAACAACTGCATGAACACGTAGCGAAACTGTTCGAGGCGTGTGCCGACCTGTCTGATCTCCTTCTCGCTGGCATTGCCGACGAGCAGGAAATTCTTCGAGCGGACGCTGAGCCAAGTGTCTTTAGCCGACACCGGCAGCGCAAGGACAAAGAGAGCGATTACCGCCACAAGCGGCGCGGTCAAACGTTTCATCACGACAAAAACTCCATTACTGTCTGTTTGGTTGCGAGACGACGACGCAGGATGCAGCGAGGATGCGGCAAAACAGCGACGAACGAAACGAGAGTATAAAGATACGCCGGAGCGGCTGTCAAAGCCGGAGACAAGCCCCCACGCGCCGGAATTTGCGCCCGAAATCCCATCCGCTAACCGCAAAGCGTCCCTGTACGCTGCCCCAACGCCGTTGTATGCCGTGACATCGGCGTTGTCATGCGTGCAATCGAGATTGGAACGCATGCAATCGGCGATCAGATGCGTGTAAACGCCGATCAGATGCGTGTGAGCGACGATTTCATGCGTGTGAGCGTCCCTTTCATGCATGTGATCGGCGATCAGATGCGTGTGAGCGCCCATTAGACGCATGTGATCGTCCCTCACACGCGTGTAAACGCCCCTCACCCGCATCTGATCGGCGTTTACACGCATGAAAGGGGCGCTCACATGCGTCTGATCGGCGTTGCATGACGGCGCAAAGCCCTTGATTTGTTGAGTTTTCTGCTAAATACGCGGGTTTGGCGGGTCAGACAGAGGGCAACTGGCACGGCGCGCGCCGGTGAGGGGGTGTCGGCCCGTCGTCAGCGATATGGATGCGTTTTGGCGTAAGAGTAGGCGGTGTAGGCGGCGATGATGTGGCAAATCCAGCCGAGGAAGCCGGCCGAGCCGATCCAAGAGACGCCGGTGATGACCAACCAGAGAATGCCGGAGAGGATGCAGCCGTTGTAAATCTGCCCGATACCGGGGATGAGAAAACTGAGCAAGCCTGCAATGAATGGATCACGTCGCGCTGCCATAACGGAATCACCTCCGCCCGACTATACGCGCCAGCCGACGGCTTTGTTCGACTGAAAAGGCGCGCGGAAAAGATCAAGTGATCTTTTCCGCGCGCCTCTCTCGTCTTCACTCGCGCGTGCTGGGTCGCAGCACAGTTTACGTGGTCACCGATGCAGGCTTGGATGAGCCAGACTGGCTATCGGTCGTATCGGCCGTCTTATCGCCCGGCTTGCCCGTGTCGGTCTTCGCCGTGCTGCTCGCTGTGGCGCTCGTGCCGGTGCTGGTCGTGCTGCTGCCCGTTGTCGTCGTGCTGCCGGTCGTGGCACCGGCGGTGGCGGCGCGCTTCTCTTCCTGCGCCTGCGCATCACGCACTTGCTGCATGCGACAACTGCCCTCGAAGATCGCGCCCTGTTCGATCACCAACGCGGGCGTCTGAATGTTGCCGGTGACGCGCGCGACGCGCCCCAATTCGATCCGCTTCGTGGCCATGATGTCGCCGTTGACCGTGCCATAGATTTGCGCGACGGAGACTTCGATGTCTGCGTCCACTTGCCCGCCCGAACTGATGATGAGCGTGCCGTCCTGCGAACTGACGCGCCCCGATAGATGGCCGTCAACGCGCAGCATGCCTTTGAAGTTAGCTTCGCCGGTCAGCGTTGTGCCGTTGCCGACGAAACCGCTCAGTGTGCCCTCCTTAATGTCGCGCGCGAGCGATTCGCTCTCACTATAGGCACGCGCAGTGTTCTGCTGTGGATCGCTTATGGGCGTGCGTGCTCCAGTAGTTGTGTCTGTGGTACGGTCATACGCGGCGCTTGCCGGCGCGGTGCTGCCGTAATTGGGCAGTTGCTCGGTCGGGTGCTCACCCGCCTGGTCTTTTGGATTTTTCCCCGGTCTGAACATCTCTTAACCTCCGTAAAAATCGGCGGCGCACGTCGGCGCTGGCAGAGTTTACGACCCGGCGTCCGGGTCTTCCGAGGCCCGGCGCGCGTGCCGCGCGTGCCGTCTTCAGGCAATTGAGAACAGTTAAAACAGGCTGGCGGGCGCGACCCTCTGACTTTGCGCGGGCGCGCCGGCTGGCGCTTGAAACGTGAGAGTGATGATAGAACGAACCGCGACAGGGTGACAAGGAAAAAAGCCGTGACGGGTGGCAGGTAACAGAAAGCAATCAGCGATCAGCCGTCAGCCGTCAGCTTTTGTCTTTAACTGATCGCTGCCTGCTGCTCGTCACTTGTCACTGCTTTTTGTTCTCGATGTTGAGCGCGAGCACGTCGTCGTAGGGACAGGCGGCGGCGCGCTTGAGCGGCTGCGGCAGCTTGACCGGCGGGATGTCCACGGTTGAGTTGCCGACCACCGTGGCCTCGCCGAGCCGAATCCAGCCCTTGCCCAAGTCAACGTAGATGGGCACGAGCATGCGGAAATTGTCGCTGACACCCGACTGCGTCAGATGGCCCGTTAAGGTGTTGCCGTCCAGCTTGTACTCGAACTTGTAACTCGGTAGCTCCGTGCCATAGACCCACTGGTTGAAGAACCAATCCATCCGGCCGTTGCCGTCCAAGTTCATCTGCTTGGTCATGTGCTTTTCGACGATCTGCTTGAAGTCCTCGGTGGACACGTCTTGGTTGTAGTGCGACTTGATGAAGTCCTGCATCATCGCCATGAACAGCTTGTCGCCGTCCTTGCGGTCGTACATCATCTCGCGCAGCATGTGCAAGATGTACGCGCCCTTTGGATAGACGAGATACTGATACGCTCGATACGTCTTGCCACTGCTCAGCCGGTAGCCTTGGGTCAGGGGGCCGACGGTGTAGGGCTTGAGGTCATGCGTAGCGGGCCGCGCCTGCGTGATGCGGTCGCGCTGTTCGTTCCAGAAGTCAATGAACTTGTGTTCGTCGCGCATAATCTGCTGAACAAAAAGCGAGGCGGAGAACTCCGCGAAGCCTTCGCTCATCCACTGATCGCGATAACTCTTCCAACCGATCATGTGCCCCCACCACTGGTGCGCGATCTCGTGCGGCGCAACGTAGCGGAAGAAATCATCGGTGGCGGCGCGTATGTTGCCGCCGGTCGCTAGATAGCGCTGCGTCGGGTCCATGAACGCGGTGAACGGCATATAGACGAGCGTCGGCCAAGCCTGTCCGAAATTGGCGAAGGGCTGTTGTGTTAGAGCTAGACGATTGAAAGGCAGCTTACCAAAGTAAGCGTTATAGAGGCGCGTCGCGTTCTGCGCATCGGCCAACATAGGGCCGGCCATGCCGGTCGTGTTCATCGAGCCGACCTCTTCTGCGCCGCGCATCGAAGCCAGCACATCTTCGTTCGCGTAGAATTCGATGTTGTAGCCTGTGTCTGGGTCGAGCACCTCTTTCTTCTTGAACCGGCCGTAGTTGAAGCCCGCCACAGCCAGCGCGTTCTCGCCGCTCGACCATTTCGCCAACGTGAGATCGCCGTCATAAGCCTCTGGCGCGACCTCTTGGCCCGTGCCGATGAGCGTCTTGCCTTTGGGATAACGGAACGTCACGTCGAAGGTCGCGCGGTCGCCGAAAGCCGTGCCCTCGTTGTTCGGATACCAAGAGTCGCGCGCACGCGGATTGACGAAGAAGTTGCCGCTGCCCACATCAACGAGCGCGTCGTTGCCTGCGTATTCGACGTTCAACTTGTAAGTCTTGCCGGCCTCCAAAGGTTCGGGCCAGATGACGCCGAAATCCGCGTCTTCATCTTTGTTCTCCTGCACGAACGCCAGATCGCGCCCCTGTTCGTCGCGCACATGCGCAACCCGCAACGAGGCGAAGAGCCGAAACGGGAGCACGCGCGCGCCTGCGTCGAGCGCGCGAAAGGTGACGGTGTCGTTGGCGAGTAGTTTCGCACTGCGGATCGCGCCGTCAATCTCGTGGTGCGTGATGTCGTAGATGCGATGGTCTTCGTCGCTCGACGCCGTGCCTTTGGCGTACTCCTCTGCGCGATGGAAGGCCGTCCAGTAACCGCCGTCGGTCTCGCCGTAGCTCGAGAGCAACACTTCTTCGGGCGAGACAGCAGGAATGCCGAGCGGGTCATACTGAAAGACGAGCTTGTTGTAACGCTTGCCATCAATGAACGCGGTGAAGAAACCGGGCCGGTTCGGATTGTAGAGATCGACGAGCGTGCGCAGTTCCATGTTGCGGCGCAGCGTCTTGCGCAACAGCGACTGATTATCATGATAGGCATCGCGGGCGCGGCTCGCTTGCGCTCCGTTCGTGCTCATCTTTACTTGCGCCGACGCTTTGATCTCGTCGAATGTCTTATCGGTGAAGCGCAGCACGAGTTTGTCGAACGACTCGGTGAGCGTCGGCTCATCGGTGAAGAGTTTGAGGCTGTGCTTCTCAGCCTCAGTCGGCGGCACGAGCATCAGTTCGCCTTCGCCGAAGAAGACTGCGCCGACGGTGCGCTCCTCAACGGTCGGGACAAAATAGATCTCGCCGCTATGCAAAGTGAACGTGGCCGCGTCGCGCTTGAGGACGAGGTTATTAACCGTCGCGTAGGGGCCGGTGAAGTCCTGCGCTTCGCGCCCTTGCTGGCGCAGTTGCAGATAGACCGGATCGCCCGGCTTCGCATTCGCCGTCACAGTCACGCTGCCACCTTCAAGCGCGATTTCGAGCCGCGCGTTCACGCTCGCAGTCTTGCCGTCCTCGACGCGGACGCTCGCGCGCTGCACATCGTTGAAACCTTTGGCGGCGATGGTCACGTTGTAAGTGCCGGCGGGGACGGAGAGTTTGTAATGCCCCTGTGCGTCGCTCACAGCCGTGAAAGTTTTATTGGTCGCGGTGTCGGTGACGGTCACGTTTGCGCCGACGACGACCGCGCCCTGCGGGTCTGTGATTGTGCCTGCGATCTCGCCGCCCGATGCGTGTGCGACGAGCAACGGACAGACGACGACGACTAGCGCGCACGCGAGCGACAAGAACTTTCGTAAAAACATTCTATTGTCCTTTGACTGAAAAACTAGAGATGCGTCCAGCGAACTGTTGCCAAGCTACGACGGACGGTTGCTGTCGGAGAAGCCAGCCACACGCGCGTGCGAACTTATCGAGTGGGGTTCGCCCGTCGCGGGGTCACAAAATGCAACGCGCATTTTCGGCGGCGCAAGCCCAACAAGTCAAGCTTGCGGCGAAGGTCTCAGGCTGGCGTTAGCGCAGGACTTTTATCTCTCCGCTCATTTGGTTTAATTTAAGGGCGCGCACATCGAAGCAAAGGAGTAAGAGACTTATGGCGAGCGAGATGATTCAGTTCAAAAGCGACGGCGGGACGACCGAAGGTTATTTGTCTGTGCCGGAATCGGGGCGTGGGCCGGGCGTCGTCGTGATACAGGAATGGTGGGGCTTAGTGCCGCACATTAAGCATGTGGCGGATCGATTTGCGGCTGAAGGGTTCGTCGCGCTTGCGCCTGATCTCTATCACGGGCGTGCGACCACTTCGCCCGACGAGGCGGGCAAGCTGATGATGGCGCTCGATATTGCTCAGACCGAAAAAGATTTGCGCGGCGCGATAGACTACTTGCTCGCGCAGCCAACGGTGACAAGTGAGCGGGTCGGCACAGTCGGCTTCTGCATGGGCGGCGCGCTCTCGCTCTACGCGGCGACGAAGAACGAGCGGGTCGGCGCATGCGTCGTCTTCTATGGCGGGTATCCGAAAGTGAAATACGATCTGGAAAACTTACACGCGCCCGTGCTCGGTCTCTATGCGGGGCGCGATAAGTCCGTCACGCCCGCATCGGTGCGCGAACTTGAAGCGCGGCTGCAAGAGTTGGGCAAGCCGGCCGAGATGCACATTTATGAGACGGCCGATCACGCTTTCTTCAACGACGACCGGCCGGAAGTCTATAACCGCGCGGCGGCTGAAGATGCTTGGCGGCGCACCGTCAATTTCCTCCGCGCGCACCTGAAACAAAGGAGCAAGTAAAAGGCTAGGGGACGCCAAGCTCCCCCATAGCCCAACGCCCCCTAACTTGTCTTCCCTCTCACTGAAGGAATGCTTACTTGTTTATGATTATAGTCGCCACAAACGCGCTGCGGGTTGTCGGCAAATTGAGAGATCATTGCGTTGCCGTGACAACGCCGCGCGGCCGGTTGAAGCGTTGCTGTTACCTAAGCGATACTGGCGGCGACATTGCGCGCGACGTTTATCAGCGCGCGCAACTCATAAGTTAAAGATGTTCGTCGAGAGCAAGCTGAAAACAAAACTGCTGCGGCAGATGGGCGCAGCGATCAAAGACTTCGAGATGATCGCGGCCGGCGACCGCATCATGGTCTGCCTATCGGGCGGCAAGGACAGCTATACGCTGCTCGATCTTTTGCTCGACGTGCGCGGGCGCGCGCCCGTCCATTTCGAGCTACTCGCCGTCAACCTCGATCAGAAACAACCGAACTTTCCGGCCGACGTACTGCCGCGTTATTTAACCGAGCGCGGGGTGGACTTTCGCATCATCGAGCGCGACACGTACTCCGTTGTGAAACGGCTCGTGCCCGAAGGCAAGACCTATTGTTCGGTCTGCGCGCGGCTGCGACGCGGCATACTTTACAATGCTGCCATTGCAGAGGGCTGCAATAAGATCGCGCTCGGCCATCACGCAGACGATATCACGACAACCTTCCTCTTAAACTTCCTCTACGTCGGCACGCTCAAAGCGATGCCGCCCGTCTTGCGCTCAGACGACGGGCGTAACACGGTCATCCGCCCGCTCGCCTATTGCCGCGAGCCGGACATCGCAGAGTACGCGGCGCTGAAACAGTTTCCCTTGATCCCCTGCGACCTTTGCGGCTCACAACAGAACCTCAAACGCGCGCGCATCCGTACACTCGTCAGCGAATTAGAGCAAGAGATACCAAACGTCCGCGCCTCGATGCTCACAGCGCTCGGCAACGTCGTACCCTCACACCTGCTCGATCCAAATCTCTTCAACTTCAAGCGGCTCACGCCTGCGGTCGGCAATGTGGAGTCAGAACTCGACGCCGCGCTCGGCCACGTGGACGCGAACGAGGCCGAACCGGCACTCGTCACTATCTCCTAAGCAACCGGCTGCGCCGCGTTGCCTAACCCGCATCGGCCGGCGCGCTGCGGGCCTGAGATTTTTGTCACGCGGGGGCGTACAGGTGGGGTTGGCCCGGCATCGAAATAATTGGCAGGCAGTTGAAATTGTGCTATCTATAACGGGCGCACGCAATCGGGTGGCCGCGCAGTACGTACCGTGAGAACGGGCGGCAACGTGGCGCTGCCGGAAGAGGTAAGTTGTTATGAACAATAAAAATTGCGCAAAGGAAGAACCAAAGTACGGGGGAACTCTGCCGGCGGCTGAAACTCCGACCCAGACAGGTAAGGAGATCAGAGTGCCTTACTTTAACGAGCCGCCCACGACCCGGCCGGACAGGACGATTAACGAGCGATATTATATTCCGCTCGTGCCCGAAGGTGAGCAAGTGCCGGACAATAATCCATCACCACCAGTCAATATCTAACTGGCAACACGCGGCGGCAGATGCGACATCTGCCGCCGCGCGCCATTGCGCCTGATTCTTAAACACGAACGCCAATCCGATCCGCCAGCTTTAATTTCTAACGCTCTGCCTCGACCGCAGGGCGAAGTCTTAAAACCTCATCTCGCAGAAAGGAACTGAGACCCCAATGACAACCAAGAAGAGCGGTGCAGCAAAAGGCGCGGCCGCGAAAAGTGCGGCGCGTAAGGGTGGCGCTAAGCAAGCGTCGGCGAGTGGCAGCGGGAAAGTGGCGACGAAGAAGAGCGCAACGAAAAAGAGCGCAGCTATTGATCGCTTGCGGCGGGCGGGCGTTGCGCCTGTGAAGGCGCGTGCGCGGGGGACGAAAGCGTTTGAGTTGGGTACGACCGTGGAGCGGACGCAAAAGGGCAGCAAGAAAAAACTGCCCGTCGCCTCGGTCATGGCTTCGGCGGCGACTGCCAGAGCACCCGTCACCAAGCTGATCATTATAGGAACTCCGACGACCGGGCGCAGAAGGGTCAGCGCAGAGCGGACGTTGCCTGCGGCCGTACTGACTCCGGCCCTGTCGTCCGTAATTGAGATCGCATTTCTGGAGGCGGCGCGGAAATTCGTGCCGCAGATCAACATTCACCCGCGCAAGATCATTCCGCCTGTGCCCGAAGGCAAGCTCGTCGCGGACGTGAATCCGACGCCGCCGCTCGCGCTTGAGACATCAGTGCCGATGGCTGTCATGATGAGCGAAGCAGCGAGCGTGCCGGGCGGCGACGGCGGCCCGCTCACAGACGACAACAGCCTTGTGCTGGTGCGCAACGTCCAGCTCAGCTCTGTCGCAGACAACGACGCCGGCTCACACGTCAACGAACCAAGCGTGGCCAGCAACGGCGAGGTCGTCTTCTACACGGGCAACTGGTACGCGGCCATTTCGCTGGACGGCGGTGCGACCTTTAAGTTCGTCGATCCCTACACTTCGTTTCCTGATCCGCCGGGGCTGAAATTTTGTTGCGATCAGGTGGTGCACTACATCGAGAGCATAGACACCTTCGTCTGGTCGCTGCAATACATGGCGCATCCGCAGACGGGCGAGAACGTCCAGCGCCTCGCGTTTGCCAAGACGGAGGACGTGAAGCTCGGCCGCTGGCGACTCTTCGACATCTCCTCGCAGAGTGTGGGGCAACCGGGCCGGCTGCTTGACTTCCCCGATCTCTCCGTCGGGCGGAACATGCTTTATCTGACGACCAACTCGTTTGAGGCCGGTCATTGGCGCGCGTCGGTGTTGGTGCGTATTCCGCTCGCGGGCATTAGTAGCGGTACGTTCACCGCCGAGCACACAACTTCGACGGAGAATAGCGGCTTCCGCATGGCCCAATACTGCGCCACGCGCCTCTTCTGGGCCGCGCACGAAACCACCAGTAGCCTGCGCATCTTCTCTTGGGACGAGAGCGAGCCGCAGCCAAGTTTTCATGATGCAACGGTCGCCAGTTGGAGCGCCGGCTCGCCGCCCTATTCGTCGCAGACGCCGGACGGGCGCAACTGGCTGGGCCGCGCCGATCCAAGACTTACCGGCGGCGCTAAGACGGGCAACGAATTGTGGTTCGCTTGGGGGTCGAATAGTGGCGGCGCTAATAATCGCCCGCACCCGTTTGTTCAGATCGCGCGGCTCGACGCCGCGACTTTCAAACTCATAGACAACTTCAACATCTGGGATGCTGAGGCCGGCGTCGCTTACGCTGGGCTGGCAAGTAATGCGAACGGCGAAGTCGGTGTCTCCTATGCCATCGGCGGGGGCGGACGCTTTCCCACGCATGTCGTCGGCATCCTGAGCGGCGTGCGCAAAGAGGTTACTACTTTCATCAGCACGCGCGGCCCCGACAATAACAAGTGGGGCGACTATCTGACCGTGCGCCGCCACTACCCGAATCAAAAACTATTCGCCGCGACCGGCTACACGTTGCAAAGCGGTGAGGGCAACTCCGACGCAGCGCCTAACTTCACTCTCTTCGGGCGCGCGCTCGACGTCAGTTAAGCTTGAGCCGCATTAAATGACGCGGCTTATAGTGGCATGGAGTCGAGCGCGCTGCACATTAAGCGCGTGCTCAACTCCACACCACTATAAGCCGCGTATTCTCTCGTCGGCCTACTCCAGAGCGAGACTATGCTTGCGTGCCGCAGACTACTTTCCGGCGGCTCTAGCGCAAGCAGTAGCCAAGTTGCTCTCTCTTACTTCTACCGGCTTTACGGTCTGCGCCCGTGTCCCCGGCCGCCACCGTGCCTCATACCGATGCCGCTGCCACGACCCATATTGACGCTCCGGCCGCGGCCGATTGCTTCACCTAAATCGCGGTCGCGGTTGCGCTCGCGGCGGAGTATCTCGTCCGCGTCGCGGTCACGTATGCGCACGCGATCATCACGGATGATTGGCGCTCCGACCCTATGACCGATGGGGCCGCGCGGGATGCCCGGCGTCAGATTACGCCCACGCCGCACACGGCGCGGGATGCCCGGCGTCGGGTTCGCGCTATTCTCGTGGCGCATTAGCCCGAAGCGCCGGTCGTTTCTGAAATGTCGGCCGTGATGTTGATGATGACGTGCCTCAACCGGCAACGCGACGCAGACGAGCAACGCGAGCGCGCACGTCGCGGCCTTTAACCATTTAATCATCTTCTCTGCTCCTTTCACACGGACGGTTCGCTGTGAACGTCCATGATCGATCAAGTGAAGGGAGAGCCTTGCCTGACAGATTCGATACAGTCTATGTCTCAATTTTGGCCGGCGCGCCGCGCGAAACGTGCGCGCAGACCGCCGCCAACTATAACTAGGCAGCCAGCGTGCCAGACGCCGCGCGCTTCAACATTGGGCGCAGCTTGTTTACAATCGGGCGCATGACCGACACGGCCTCACAAGCTGACATCGAAAGTTTCATCACGCGCTGGCAGGCATCGCAGGCGGCGGAGCGGGCGAACTATCAACTGTTCCTGTCCGAGTTGTGCGACGTGCTCGGCGTCGCGCGCCCTGAGCCTGCGGGGCGTGACGACGCACAGAACGCTTATGTCTTCGAGCGCGCGGTCACGTTCCAGAATGGCGACGGCACAACCAGCACAGGTCGCATAGACCTCTACAAGCGCGGCGCGTTCGTGCTCGAAGCGAAGCAAGGCAGCACACGCGCAACTGAGAGCACGACGCTGTTCGATGCGACGGCGGCGAGCGCGCCTGCGAAGAGCAAGCGCAAAGGCACGGCCGTGCGTGGCACGCGCGGTTGGGATGTGGCGATGCGTGCGGCGCGCGGGCAAGCGGAGCAGTACGTGCGCGCGCTGCCGGCTGCGGAGGGCAATCCGCCGTTTGTCATCGTCGTGGATGTCGGCTACTCGTTCGAGTTGTACTCAGACTTCACGCGCGCAGGCAAAACTTATGTGCCGTTCCCGGATGCACGCACACACAGGTTGTTGCTCGAAGATTTGCGGCGCGCGGAAGTGCGCGAGCGTTTGCGACAGGTGTGGCTCGATCCTCTGGCGCTCGATCCGGCGCGGCGCAGTGCGCGTGTGACGCGCGAGGTGGCGCGACAGTTGGCGGAGTTGGCGCGCAGTCTGGAAGCGTCGGGTTATGCGCCGGAGCGCGTGGCGAATTTTCTGATGCGCGCGATCTTCACGATGTTTGCGGAGGACGTGCGTTTGATTCCGCCGGACTCGTTCACGCAGTTGCTTGAGGATGCGCGGCGCGAGAATGTGGCGAACTTTCAAGGCATGGCCGAATCTCTGTGGGCGACGATGAACACGGGCGGCTTCTCGCCTGCCGTGCGCCACACGCTGCTGCGCTTCAACGGCGGACTGTTCGAGGCGCAGGAAGCTCTGCCGCTCGACGCCGCGCAGCTTGAACTGTTGCTCGCAGCCGCGCGCGCCGATTGGAAAGACGTTGAGCCGGCCATCTTCGGGACGCTGCTTGAACGCGCGCTCGATCCAACGGAGCGGCACAAACTCGGCGCGCATTACACACCGCGCGCTTATGTCGAGCGCCTTGTGCTGCCGACGATCATCGAGCCGCTTAGAGAAGAATGGGCGGACGTGTTGGCGGGCGCGGTGACGCAGGCGCAGAGCGGTGACGAAGTGGCGGCGGCGGCGACGGTCAAAGAGTTTCACCGGCGCTTGTGTCGCGTGCGCGTGCTTGATCCGGCGTGCGGGAGCGGTAATTTTCTCTACGTCACGTTGGAGCATCTGAAGCGCCTCGAAGGCGAAGTGCTCGACGCCTTGCACGGCTTCGGCGAAGCGCAAGGCATACTTGAAGACGTAGGCGTCACGGTTGATCCGCATCAACTGTTGGGGCTGGAAGTGAACCCGCGCGCGGCGGCGATTGCGGATTTAGTTTTGTGGATCGGTTATCTGCAATGGCACTTCCGCACGCGCGGCGAAGCGTTGCCGCCCGAACCCGTCTTGAAGAAGTTCCACAACATCGAATGCCGCGACGCGGTGCTGGCTTACGATGCAGTTGAGCCGGTCACGGACGCCGCTGGGCACGCCGTCACACGTTGGGACGGGCGCACGACCAAGCCGCACCCCGTCACCGGCGAGCAAGTGCCCGACGAGACGGCGCGCGTGCCCCTGCTGCGCTACACCAACCCACGCAAAGCCGACTGGCCCGAAGCGGACTACATCATTGGCAATCCGCCGTTCGTGGGTGCGAGACGCATTCGACTAACGCTTGGCGACGAGTATATCGAAACTTTACGAAAGACCTACCCCGATGTGCCGGAGACATGCGACTACGTGATGTTTTGGTGGCACAAGGCTGCAAACAGAGTCGGCAAGGGTGAAACGCGGCGGTTCGGCTTTATCACAACCAATAGCATCGTTCAGTCTTACTCGCGCGGCCTGATCGAGAAGCACCTGAATGACGAGCAGGGTGTCAGAATCATTTTCGCTGTGCCCGATCATCCGTGGGTCGAAGCGTCCGACGGCGCAGCCGTCCGCGTGGCGATGACGGTGGCCGAATCGCGCCGCAACTACAAGGGCGGGGCAGCGTTGATGCGGGTTGTTGATGAGGATGGTGAGCGCGTGACGCTTGAGCGCAATTCGGTCGCTTTCCTTAACGCTTCACTAAAGAGCGCGCTGGAGTCGCAAAGCATTGAGCCATTGCAGGCGAACGACAGCATGTGCTTTCAGGGCGTCGTACCCGATGGAGACGGTTTCAAGCTCGAACCCGACGAGTTGGCGAGACTAGGAGTTGACGAGAGCAACTTACCGCCTGTCATTCGCAAGTACATCATTGGTCGTGATCTCGTGCAGCGCCATCAGCCAAAATTCATTATTGACTTTAGCGGCTTGTCTGAAGGAGAAGCGCGAGCGCGGTGGCCACAGCTTTACCAGCGAGTTCTCGACCGCGTAAAGCCGGAACGGATTGCCAAGGCCGGAAGCGGGAGAACAAAAGATGCTGAAGAGTACGCCAAAAACTGGTGGCTATTCGCCAAGACTCGGCCAATGATGCGAAGTGCTTTGGCGGGTCTTAGCAGATTCATCGTTACGCCTTACACAGCGAAGCATCGCCCGTTCATCTTCGTTAGCGGAGACACTCTGCCGGACGCAATGGCTTATGCGGTTGCCTCAGATGACGCATACGTACTCAGCGTCCTCTCAAGTCGCGTTCATGTAAGTTGGGCTTTGAGTGCTGGCGGCAGATTGGGCGTCGGCAACGATCCGCGCTACACAAGCAAGACAACCTTCGCTCCGTTTCCGTTCCCCGATTGCGACGAGGCGCGGGCGGCGCGGATACGCGAGTTGGGCGAGCAGTTGGACGCGCACCGGAAGCGGCAGCAGGCGCAGCACCCGCGTCTGACCATCACGGAGATGTATAACGTGCTCGCCGCTCTGCGCGCCGGTCAGCCGCTCACAGACCGCGAGCGCGCCACACACGAACAGGGCCTCGTCTCCGTCCTCAAACAAATCCACGACGAACTCGACGCCGAAGTCTGCGCCGCCTACGGTTGGCCCACGACACTCACCGACGAAGAGTTGCTGCAACGGCTCGTCGCCCTCAACGCCGCGCGCGCCGCCGAAGAACGCGCCGGACTCGTCCGTTGGCTGCGTCCAGCCTTCCAACACCCGACCGGCGCAACCCAAGTCGCCTTCGACGAACAGGCCGCAGCCGCCA
>Ga0209153_1000202_pt1 | contig 32080 bp, 27 predicted proteins | sample GraSoiAngelo_120_FD_185877 | JGI IMG/M metagenome (GOLD analysis project Ga0209153, IMG submission 185877) | Grasslands soil microbial communities from the Angelo Coastal Reserve, California, USA - 14_0919_09_20cm (SPAdes) (version 2) | ecosystem: Environmental > Terrestrial > Soil > Grasslands ... | reverse complement strand
AGCAGTTCCTGGAGCGCGATCTCGAGATGACACTGATCCAAGCCGAATCTCAGGAAGGTCGGGAGGCGCGTGGACGTAACGTATAAGCGGGAAGTCACCGTCGGAGCGCTGGTGCTGGTCGGGTTCATCGTCTTCACGGGCTTCATGTTCTGGCTCACCGGCCGCTCGCTCGTGTCCAAGACGGTCCCGGTCAGCGTCGTCTTTAAGAACGTGAGCGGCCTGAAAGAAGGCGACCCGGTGCGCGTCTCGGGCGTGAAGAAGGGCCGGGTGGGCCCGGTGCGGCTGCAGCGCGTGGGGCACGTGGGCGTGACGCTGCAGCTCGATCCCGAAGTGCGGCCGCACAAGGACGCCCGCGCCACCGTCGCCTCGGCCGACTTTCTCGGCGCCAAGTACGTGGACTACGACCCCGGCGTGAGCGACACCCTGCTCGCCAAGGGAGAAACGATTCAGGGCCTGACGGAGGAGCAGTTCGCCGATGTGGCGCAGGGAGCGGCCAAGAGCGCGCAGGAGTTGATCGCCAACGTGAACAAGGGACTGAATCCCGGCGAGCTGGCGAGCGACATCCATGCCACATTGATCGCGACGCAGCGCGGCATGAACGCCCTCACCCAGGCGACCAATGGCCCCGCGGTGCAGCAGACCCAGGCGACGCTCAAGTCGCTCGAGCGGGTGATGGCGCGGTTCGACACGCTGCTCGGCAACGCCAACGTGGTGAACAGCGGCAAGCGGCTCGACTCGCTGAGCGTGAACATGACTCAGCTCACGAGCCGGCTGGCCGATGCCACGGGATCGCTCAAGGGGCTGCTCGACAAGATGGAGCGGGGGGAGGGGACGATGGGGAAGTTCGCGACGGATACGATGCTCTACAAGAACTTGAATGCCACCCTCAAGTCGCTCTCCGAGCTCCTCACCGATCTCAAGGAACGGCCTGGGAGATATTTGACGGTCAAAGTCTTCTAGGGAGCGGGCAGCGGGTCTCCCTCCGCGACAAAACAACACAGTCGCTACGGGAGACCCGCTGCCCGCTCCTCCTCGTCCCGCCTGCTACCAAATCGTTGCTTTGAGACTGTCGGGCCTTACCATCGTGTCTCCTGGCTTACAGCCGAAGGCATCTGCAAACTCCCTCAGGTTCGAGAGCGGGCCCATGCCGCGCCAATTCGCCGGGGCGTGGGGGTCCACGACCACCTGGTTGCGCAGGTACTGGTCGGTGGCCTTGGCGCGCCAGATCTGGGCCCACGCGAGGAAGAAGCGCTGCTCCGGGGTGAAGCCGTCGATGGCGGGCGGGCGCGGCTTGCCGGCGAGCGACTTCTCGAACGCCGCGTAGGCGACCTTGAGGCCGCCCAGGTCGGCGATGTTCTCGCCCAGGGTGAGGCGGCCGTTTACGTGGGTGGCGCCGTCCACCATGGTGTAGGCGTCGAACTGGGCCGCGACGCGGCCCGCGCGGTCCTTAAAGCGCTGCGCGTCGTCCGCGGTCCACCAGTCGCGCAGGTTGCCCTGGGCGTCGAACTGGCGGCCCTGGTCGTCGAAGCCGTGGGTCATCTCGTGGCCGATCACGGCGCCCATGCCGCCGTAGTTCACGGCGTCGTCGGCGGCGGGGTCGAAGAACGGCGCCTGGAGAATCCCGGCGGGGAAGGTGATGTCGTTGAACGTCGGGCTGTACGACGCGTTCACGGTGGGGGCGGTCATGCGCCACTCGGCCTTGTCCACCGGCTTGTCGATGCGCGCCAGGTCCCACGCCTGGGCGAACGTCTGGGCGCGCACCACGTTGCCGGCGAAGTCGCGGGCGTCGACCACCAGCCTGGAGTAATCGCGCCACTTGTCGGGATAGCCGATTTTCTTGCCGAAGGCGCGCAGCTTGGCGACGGCCTGGGCGCGGGTCGAGTCGCCCATCCACTCGAGCGTGTGCAGCCGGTCGTCGAGGGCGGCGACTAGGTGATCGACCATGTCGCGCGCCCGGCGGCGTGCGTCGGGGGTGAACGTCTGTTTGACGTACGCTTGGCCGAGTGCGTCGCCCAGCAGGGAGTTCGCGGCCTGGATGCAGCGCTTCCAGCGGGGCTGTTGCTCTTTCACGCCGCTGAGCGCCTGCTGGTATCGGAAGCTCGCGTCCACGAACGGACTCGACAGCGAGGGGGCGAGGTGACGCGCGAAGTGCCAACGGAGGTACGCGCGCCAGTCGGCGAGCGGCGCGGCCTTGATAAGGCTGTCCACCGCCTGGAAGAAGCGCGGCTGGCCGATGTTGATCGCGCCGGTGGCGGGCGCGCCGGCGTCCCGCAGGAAGGCGGGCCACGCGAGGTTGGGCGTGAGCGAGTCGGCCGCGGCGAGCGCCAGCTTGTGGTAGTTGGCGTTGGGGTCGCGCCGCTCGACGCGAGTGAGCGACGCGCGCGCGAGCGCCGTCTCGAGCGTCAGGATCTGGTGCGCTTCCGAGTCGGCCACGGCGGGCGCGTCGCCCAGGAGGCCGAGGGTGCGTGACATGTACTCGAGGTACGCGGTGCGCAGGTTGCGCGCGGTCGAGTCGTCGCGCACGTAGTAATCCCGATCGGGTAGGCCGAGCCCGCCCTGCGACGCGGCCGCGATGATCATCGTGCTGTGCTTGTAGTCGGGCGTGCCGCCGAAGTTGAACACCGGGTCCCAGCCGTGGTGGTGGCCGCGGGCGAGGGCGCGTGTCACGTCCTGGCGCGAAGTGATCGCGTCGAGGCGGGCCAGCTCGTTTTTCAGGGGATCGGCGCCGGCGCGCTCGATGGCCGTCGAGTCCATGCAGGACGCGTAGAACGCGCCCAACTTCTGCTCGGGCGTTTTGGGGCTGGCGGGCGCCGCGGCGGCGAGGCGGTCGACGATCTGGTGCAGCGTCTGGTTGTTCCGCTCGACCAGCTCGGTGAAGCTGCCGTAGCTCGGGTACTCGGGCGGGAGGGCGGTGCGCGCCAGCCAGCCGCCGTTGGCGAAGCGGTAGAAATCTTGGCACGGCGCGCAGGAGCTATCCAAGTTTGCAGGGTCCAGTCCGTGATGGGCTTGGGCCGCGAGCGGGGCGGCGATGGCGAGACAAGCGACGGTTGGCACCAGCAGACGGTGACGGCGGGACATCGGCTCTCCTGGAGAGGGCGGGGATGTCTCAAGCTACGCGTGCGGACGAAGGGACGTTGAGAGGTGCGCGGTACGCGGTGCGCGGTTTTCTCCGATGCCCGACAGGCGACGTCGGAGGGCGGGTGATCACCGGAGGCAACCGCGCACTGCGCACCGCGCACGCTGTTGCGTCAACCGCGCACGGCGCACCGCGCACCCAGGTTCAAACACGCCGCTCCACGAAAGCCAGGCTCAGCGCGCTTCCCGCGAGAAACAGCACGCCCGCGAGCGCTAGTCCCTCGTGCAGCCCCGTCATGAAGTGCGCCGTCGCGCCCCGGCGCGCGTGGGAGCTGATCAGCGCGCCGAGCAGCGCGATTCCCACCACGCCGCCGACCTGGCGGCTGGCATTGAGCACGGCCGAGCCGATGCCGGCGCGCTCTTTGGGGGTGTGATCGATGGCGGCGTGCGTCATGGCGGGCATGGCGAGCGAGGCGCCCACGCCCATCGCGAGCATGGGTCCCACCGCGCTCAAGAGCGGAGCGTGGGCGTCCAGGAACGCGAGCCCCACCAGTCCCAAGCCCCCAATTCCCAGTCCCACGACCATTGGCAGCCGGGGGCCGCGGCGCGCGGTGATCTGCCCCGACACGAAATTCATCAGGCTGATCACCGCCGTCTGCGGCAACAGCGCCAGCCCGGTGGCGAGCGGCGAGCGATGTTGTACCTGCTGGAAGAACAGGCTCATGAGAAACAGCTCGCCGTAAAAGCCGAAACTGAGAATGGCGCCCACGGCATTGGCCGCCGAGAACGTCGGGTCGCGAAATAGGGCGGGCGGCAGCATGGGATGCGGCGCGCGCCGCTCACCGAGGTAGAACAGCACTCCCGCGACGGCCGAGAGCAAAAGTGCGAGCACCACGAACGGCGAGCCCCAGCCCCACACGCCGCCCTGAATCAATCCGAACGTGAGACCGCCCAGCGCCGTGATGCCGAGCGCCTGGGCGATGAGATCGAGCTGGCCGTCCGCGTGTGGTGGCACGGGCGGCACGTGACGCAACGTGAGGAGAATGCCCAGCACGCCGACCGGCAGGTTCACGAGAAACACGCTGCGCCAGGTCCAGGCGTGTGTGAGGATGCCGCCTACCACGGGGCCGGCGGCGACGGCGATGCCGGTGGCGGCGGCCCAGATGCCGATCGCCTGGGCCCGCTCGGCGGGGTCGTGATAGGCGTGTCGCAGGAGCGCTAGCGACGCGGGGACTTGTACCGCGGCCCCCACGCCCTGAAGCGCGCGGAACGCCACCAGCGCGCCCAGACTCGGCGCGATGCCGCACAGACCCGACGCGAGCGTGAACAGTGCGAGGCCGGCGATGAACGTGCCGCGATTGCCGAGGCGGTCGCCCAGGGCGCCGGCGGTGAGCAGCAGGCTCGCGAACAGCAGGGCGTAGCCGTCCACCACCCACTGCATGCCGGCGATGCCGGTGCCGAGGCCGCGCGCCATGTCGGGCAGGGCGACGTTGACGACGGTCGAGTCGAGCACGGCCATGAAGTAGCCGATGCACACGGCGACGAGGACGCGAGGGTGGCGGGGGAGCAACATGGGGGGGCGGGTCTGCAAGGATGGTGCCTAGACTATATTCGCCCGCATGCTTTCCGTAACGTTCTTGGGCACGAGCGCCGCCCGGCCCACCGTGGAGCGCAACGTCTCCGCGATGGCGCTGGTGCGCGAAGGCGAGACGCTGCTGTTCGAATGCGGTGAGGGCACCCAGCGCCAGATGATGCGCTACGGGGTGAGCTTCGCGTTGTCCGAGATCTTCTTCACGCATTTTCACGCGGACCATTTTCTCGGAGTCATCGGACTCATCCGCACGCTCGGTCTCCAGACGCGAACCGAGCCGATGGTACTGTATGGCCCCAAGGGCGCCAAGAAAGTGCTTGGCCAGGCAATCCAGCTGGGTGTCGAGCGAGTTCCGTTCGGGGTCGACATCCGAGAGGTCAAACCGGGCGACGTGATAGGGTCTGACAACGGCGGCAACGGCGCACCGCGCACCGCGTACCAGATTCAAGTGTTCGCCACGGAGCACGGTGGTGGTTCCGTGGGCTACGCGCTGCGCGAGCACGAGCGGCCCGGGCGGTTCGATCCCGACAAAGCGCGCGCCGCAGGGGTGCCCGAGGGATGGCTCTGGGGGAAGCTGCAAAAGGGCGAGACGGTCGAGCTGGCGGACGGGCGGAAGGTGAGCGCCGAGGGGATCGTGGGCGCGAAGCGTCCCGGGCGTGTGGTCGTGTTTACCGGGGATACTCGGCCCTGCGCTGGCGTCGTGGATGCCGCGCAGGGGGCGGACTTGCTCATCCACGAGGCGACGTTTGGGGAGGAGGAGAAGGAGCGGGCCAAGGAGACGGGGCATTCGACGGCGCGCGAGGCGGCGCAGGTCGCGCTCGCCGCCAAGGCTCGGCGCCTGGTGCTGTCGCACGTCTCGGCGCGCTATTCGATCAGTGCGGACGAGCTCGTAAAAGAGGCACGGGAGGTGTTCAAGGAGACGGTGGTGGCGAAGGACGGGATGACGATCGAGGTGCCGTACACCGATTGAGCGTCGCGGGTGGCCCTCGCTCGGGCAGCCCAGCGGGCACCCGACCCTCGCGAGGGCCACCCGCGCCGCTCTGAGCCGCGCGTTCCGGGTCACCGCTCTAGCGCGTCTGAAAAGCTGGACGACGGGGTCTCCCGGAGCGACTGTGTTGTTTTGTCGCGGAGGGAGACCCCGTCGGACAGCTATCTCGTCAATGCTTTTCTGAGATTCTGTAGTAGCCCGTCGAACATCCGATGTGCGCTGCGGCGCCGATAGAAGTGGCCGAGCAGCCAGGCGCGCAGCCCCGACGGGGTCCAGACGTGCTTCATGGTGATGCGGGTGGCGCCGCCCTGGAACTCGAGCTTGAAGAACGTCTTGGCGCCGCGGCGGTGGATGATCTCGACCCAGGCGTAGGTGGTGGGCGGGACGAACTCGATGACTTCGATGACGGCGTCGGCTTTGCGGCCGTTGCGCTCGAAGTGGATGCGGTGGCGGTCGCCTTTGCCCTTCCTGGTGGGCCCCGGGACGGCGGCGGTGCAGTTGGGGAGCCACTCGGGCATGCGGCTCGCGTCGGAGAGGAGCTGGAACACCTCTTCGATGGGGACGCCGACGAGGCCGGAGTAGGTGAGGGACACCGGACGCATGGGGTAGAATCTACGTCTGCCGTGCGCTCGTGCGCGGTACGCCGTGCGCGGTTACCTCCGACGCATGACGCCTTCACCTGATGCGTCCCCGCCACCGGTCGCAACCGCGTACCGCGCACCGCGGACGTCGTCCCGTTGGCCGGTCGGGGAGCCGCGGTTAGCTTTGAGGGGTTGCTCGTCGGGGCGGCGGATTCTAAGTTCCGCTCCCGCGCGGGGCTGTAGCTCAGCTGGGAGAGCGCCTGGATCGCACCCAGGAGGTCAGGGGTTCGAGCCCCCTCAGCTCCATAACTACTAGACGCCTGGACGTGCAGACGCCTAGACGCCTAGGGTGAATATGCGAGACGCTGGCGCTGGAGACCGGATGACAGCAGGGCGGTTTTACCTGGCCCCTCGCTCCTAACCGCCGCTAGACGTCTAGCCGACTGGGCGTCTGCGTAGCCGTCTAGCCCGCCTGGCCGTCTCGGTCCCAGTATGTAGTGAGCAGTGCCCCTTGGTGTAACTGGCAACACGCCTGACTCTGGATCAGGAGAGTCCTGGTTCGAGCCCAGGAGGGGCAACTAGAAAGCCGCTCGGCCTCGGCCGGCGGCTTTCTTCGTTGCCCCCCTGCGTCTTAGCGCCTTGCTGCGCTTCGACCGTCTTGCGCTCCGCGCCCGATTGATATATGATGCTCATCATATGAGCGCTGCCACCGCCGGGCGGACCGCCCCCAGCCGCAAGGAAGTCACCCACGAACGGATCGTCGCGGCCGCCGCGCGCGCTACTCGGCGAACTGGGTACGACGGCACGGGCGTCGCCGAGATCATGAAAGAGGTCGGCCTGACCCATGGCGGCTTCTACGCCCATTTTGCGTCACGCGAGGCGATGCTGGCGGAGGCGGCCGACCGCGCGGGCGCTGAAAGCGTGGCCACACTGACGCGCGTCGCCGCGGCAGCGCCGCCGCACGAGGCGCTTCCGGCGATGATCCGCGCCTACCTCTCGAAAGAGCACGTCAACGGGGTCGAGACCGGTTGCCCCGTGGCCGCGCTCGGCTCGGAGACGCCGCGCCAGGCGCCGAAGGTGCGGCGAGCCGCGACCCGTCGCATCAAGGAAATGATCGATGTCGTCGCCCGGCATTCGCCCGACCAGGGAGCGCCGGGTGCCTACAAACGCGCGCTCGTGACAGTGGCCACGATGGTCGGCGCTCTGGTGCTGGCCCGCGCGGTCGATGACCCCAAGCTCTCCAAGGCCCTGCGCGAAGCGTCCCTGAAGCACTTGGACCCAACCGGCACCTAAAGGCGACCCACACCGGTCGTATCCAGTGTTTTTCTTTTGCTTCACAATATGATGTTCATCATATGGCGAATGGACGATGATCACCGACCACCTTTTGGAGGGCAGTCCAATGAAACTCAAGAACCCTGTCGCACTCGTAACGGGCGCCTCATCGGGCATCGGGAAGGCAACCGCGGAGCGGCTCGCCACCGCCGGCTACAAGGTCTATGGCACGAGTCGGCGCGGCGCGACCCCGGGCCAGCGCGCATTCGAGATGCTCTCGCTCGACGTGACCAGCGATGAATCGGTCGCAGCGGCCGTGAACGCCCTGCTGCGGTCGGAGGGTCGCCTCGACCTCCTCGTGAACAACGCGGGCTTCAGCGTTGCCCCCGCGGGGGCGGAAGAGAGCTCGATCGAACAGGCGCGCGCGATCTTCGAGACGAACTTCTTCGGGATCGTCCGGACGACGCGCGCCGTCCTGCCCCACATGCGACGCCAAGGGGCTGGTCGCATCATCAACATCGGCTCCGTGCTGGGCTTCTTGCCGGCGCCATACATGGCCCTCTATGCCGCCACCAAGCACGCGGTCGAAGGCTATTCGGAATCACTCGACCATGAGCTCCGCACGAGGGGGATCCGAGTGTCGGTCATCGAGCCAGCGTACACGAAGACGCACTTCGACGCGAACTTGCTGGAACCCGACGCGAAGCTCGATGAATACCGTGAGGCGCGTGCGACCGTGAGCAGGCAGTTGAGCGCGGTCCTCGAGACCGCCGACGAGCCGGGCGTCGTCGCGGACGTTGTGCTGGAAGCCGCCAGGGCGGCTCGCCCGAAACTCCGATACACGGCCGGTGGCCTCGCGACCCGTCTGCGATTGCTTCGCCGCTTTGCGCCTGCGGGCGCGTTGGACGCCGGCATCCGAAGGAACCTTCGACTCGACGCGCCCGTGGCGTCCCCGCACCGCGCCTCGGTGTTGGCATGAAAACTCTCGCCGCGCCGTCGGAAAAGTGGTCATTCGCGTCGCGGAGTAGGCCCACGATACCCTTGGAGGGCAATATGAGCATGCAAGCACAGTCGCATCCTGGATCGCCCATCACGTGGAGGAACGCGCCGACCAAACGCATCGATGTCGGCGGAACGAAATTGGTCTACCGGCAGCTTGGGCCCGACACCGGAGTGCCGGTTGTCTTCCTCAACCATCTGGCTGCGGAACTCGACAGGTGGGACCCCCGGGTCGTCGACGGCATCGCGACGAGACGCCGCGTCATCGTCTTCGACAACCAGGGCATTGGCGCGTCGGAAGGTAAGACTCCCACGTCAGTGGAGGCGATGGCGCGGGACGCAGTGGCCTTCATCCGGGCCCTCGGTTTTGCTCAGGTCGACCTGCTGGGTTTCTCCCTTGGCGGTTTCATCTCGCAGGTGATCGCGCAAGAAGAACCGCAACTGGTCCGGAAGATCATCCTCGCGGGCACCGGGCCAGCCGGGGGCACGGGCATCGACAAGGTGACGTCGCTGACCATCCGCGACATGGTCAAGGGCGTGCTGACCTTCAGGCACCCGGAATACTATCTCTTCTTCACCGAGACCCCGAACGGCCGCCATGCGGCGCGCGAATTCCTGGCACGATTGAAAGAGCGCACCGAGAATCGCGACAAGCCGGTTTGGATCGCGGCGTTCAACGCCCAATTGAAAGCCATACAAGCCTGGGGGCGTCAGCGTCCCGCCGATCTGTCGCGCATTCATCACCCGGTTCTAGTGGCGAATGGTGATCACGACAGGATGGTGCCCAGCAGCAACTCGGTCGACCTGGCGCGCCGCCTTCCGAACGCCGAGCTCGTCCTCTATGAGGATGCCGGGCATGGGGGCGTCTTCCAGTACCACCAAGCGTTCGTGAAAAAGGCTTTGGAGTTTCTTGAAGCATGAGGCGACGCAGTCTTGACGCCGAGCACGAGGCTGATCCCAGCCCGGTTCTCACCCCCGTCCCCTCTCCGTTCGGGTCCTCACCCCCTATCCCCCTCTCCACGTTGTGGAGAGGGGGGACGACAGGCCGTCCCTAGCGTGGTGTGACCCGAGGTGCTGTGGCCGCGGCGCGTCGCTCGGTCTTGTCCTTCGCCTTCCCTTCCTCGGTCGATTGCCACTGCATGTTGCTCGGCGCGTCGGCACCACCGCAGGCGAGCGGCACGATGTGATCCACCACGTGGCCGGGCCAGCCGCGTGGATGGCCGCTCTGTCGCATGAAATCGTCCTTCGCGGCCTGGCTGCGGTGGATTCGAGTGGACTTGCCAGTCGAGCTGCGCGGAGTAGACCGCGGGTGCGGTGCGTAGGACCGCGGTTTGGTCGCGTGGCTCCGCGGACGAGCGGAGCGTTGACCCGAGCGTGGACTCTGAACGTGTGGGCTGGCGTGGGAGCGCGGGCTGGGGGAATAGGCTCGAGGGTGGGACGAATGCCCGCCGCCGCGAGACCCGCCCCCCCGGTGCTGCGCCGCAAGGGGCAGGGCAAACATCGTCAAGGCAGCGAGCAAACAAAGTGACTTAGTCGGCATTACCGGCTCCATCGGCGACCGCCTCAATCATATGGGTACCCAGTGACTATGGCGAATTGGGATCGCATTCCTCTTGACCTTCGACCGCGACGTGGGCAAGCTGACCTGCGTGCAGAAGGTGCGTGTAGGCGCCCCTAGCCCCGACCCCCAGCGCCACGCACCGGGTTGTGCAGAGGTTCCCAAAATGTTTCCGGATATGGTCGCGTTCCTGGGAGCATGGAAGAGCTAGCCGATCGCTCCGCCAGCGACCTCGCCCGGCTCGTCCGGTGGCGGGAGATCTCCCCGGTCGAGGTCGTGCAGGCCTGCCTGGCGCGGGTGGAACGCCACAACCCCACCATCAACGCGATCGTCACGCTCAATCCTCGCGCCCTCGACGAAGCCGAGGAGCTCGAGCGGCGGCTGGTGCGCGGCGAGGACATCGGCCTGCTCGCCGGCCTGCCGGTGGGCATCAAGGACGTGACACCGGTCGCGGGGCTCCGCACGACGTACGGCTCCACACTATATCGAGACCACGTGCCGACCGAGGACGCGCTGGTGGTGCAGCGGCTGCGCGCGGCGGGCGCGGTCATCCTCGGCAAGACCAATTGTCCCGAATTCGCGGCCGGGGGCGCCACCTTCAACGAGGTCTTCGGCCGGACGCGGAACCCATGGGACCCCACCCGCACGGCAGGGGGCTCGACGGGCGGCGGCGCCGCCGGCCTCGTCACCGGGATGATCGCCCTCGCCGAGGGCACGGACCTGGGGGGCTCCCTCCGCATCCCGGCCTCGTTCTGTGGTGTGGTGGGTCTGCGGCCGTCGGTCGGGCTCGTACCGACGTACCCGGCCGAATGGTTGTGGGACTCCCTCCAGGTGGAGGGGCCCATGGCCCGGACGGCTGAAGACATCGCCTTGATGCTCCAGGCGGTCAGCGGCCCGAGCCCCATGTCGCCGCTCGCCCAGCCGCGGGACGGGCGGGACTTCGTCGCGGCGGTGGCGCGCGGCATTTCAACCGGTCTGCGAGTCGCCTACTGCCCCGACGTGGCCAAGATCGGGATCGCGCCCGAGATCGAAAAGGTGTGCGGCAGCGCGGCACGGGGGCTCCACGACGCGGGCGTCAACGTCGAAGAGATAGACCTGGACCTGTCGTTCGCCCGGCAGGCGTTTCTGTCACTGCGGGGGCTCTGGTTCGTGGCGCAGCTGTTCCCGCGGCTGGACAAGGTCGACCGGTTCGGGAGCAACGTCGCCGGCAACATCCGGTCGGGGCTCGCCACCACGACGCACGACTTGGGTGTCGCCGAGGCGGCGCGCACGAGAATCTGGCACCTGTTCCGCGACCTGTTCAGAACGTTCGACCATCTGCTCACGCCTTGCATGGCGGTGCCGCCGTTCCCGGTGGAGCAGAACTATCCCGACACGGTGGCGGGCAAAAAGATGGAGACCTACGTGGACTGGATCGCGCCGACGTTCGTGCTGAGCCTCACGGGACTGCCCGTGGCGTCGGTGCCGTGCGGGCTCGACCCGGAGGGACTCCCGGTGGGCTTGCAGATCGTCGGGAAGCCGCAGGGCGAGGAGGCGGTGCTGGCCCTCGCGTCCCTGGTCCACTCCCGCCACCCGCTCGGCCGTCCGACCCTCCGCGCCTAGGTTCCAGCGCCGGCTTTCTGCGGAATAGCGTCTTGGCCTGCGCGGCGTCCGCCGCGTCGGGGGGGGGTTGGGTTCCAGCGAAAAGCCGGAGAGCGTCACGCTCCCCGGCTTTTCCTGGCGTAGCGAAATCGGCTACGCGGAGATCTCTCACATCGAAGATAACATCGTCCCCTTCGTGTGCCGCGTCAATAGTTGCGGGCAAGCGGGGGTGCTGGTGACGGGACTCGAACCCGCAAGGGCTTGAGCCCAGAGAGGTGAGAGATCTCTGGGTTTACCGGTTTCGCCACACCAGCACCTCGTTGGCTACGAAGCCCGGCAATCCCGAAGGCCAAGACGCGCAGCAACTTCACCACGCCGAGCACCAGTCCCCGGCCGCGGATTGGCAAGACAGGCTCAGCTGACCCCGGGCGAGAAGCCCGGGGATCACGGAGAGTCAGGAACCTTTGGGCTTACTGACCCGGGACGAGCGGCACCCGCGTCAACGTGAAGAGCTGACCATTCCTTCCGGGGTTGATCGTGAGACGGGTGTACGAGGTCGGACTGCTGCTGCCGTCGACCACCAACCGGGTGACGTTCGGTGCGACGGGTGTATTCGCGTGCATCGCGAACAAGGGGCTGCCCGGCGTGAACGGCGTGTCGACCCGCCAGACGTGCGAGTCGCCCTCGAGCAGCAGGACGGGAAGGCCGAACCGGGCCGCCAGGGTGCCGATCTGCTGCACCAGGGCGTCGTAGCCGGCGTTGAAGGTGGCAGGGTCCTTCACCTGCTCCGCAGGATCCCACATGTCCGCCTGGAAGGCGAGGACCACGCCGCGCGCATTGCGCTTGGTGGCGGTGGCGAACGTCTGGGCGATCAAATCGCGGTCGGCCTGGGCGCGCGCCGCAACCTCGTCGGCCTGGGAGGGGAAGCTCGCCCAATCGGAGGGCATGTCGGCCGGCGTCACGAGCCACGGCCGGGACGCACTGCTCCAGGGCGCCAGATCGTTGAAGCTGCCGGTGATGTTCATCGCCGCGAACACCACGTTGCTCTGGTTCCACCACACGTTTTCCACGTACTGCGAGTGGTCGGGGTCGTTCGCCTGGCTGAATACCGCCCGCGGGTGGAGGCCGAGCGTCTGACCGGGAGCGGGGAAGAAAAGGGTCCGGATAGCCTGCAACCGCTCGCTCGGAGTGTAGAGCCCGTTGTTCTTGCCGAAGACGTGGCAATCAGTCCACTCGTTGTCGCCGATGGTGTAGACGAGCGGGTCTTCGAAGGTATCGAAGAGGCCCTTGATCGTCGTGAAGTACGCATCGGTGCATGGGGAGTTGCTTCCGGACTTGATGTCGCCGACGTGGATCACCAGCTGGACCGCGGGATCGCCGTTGATCAGCGCGATCAGCTGCGGCAGGGAATCCAGCTTGGTCGTGCCGTAGGGCATGTCGCCGATCACGGCGTAGGTGGCTGCCGCGTCCTCGTCCGCGCCCGTCGCCGCGGCGACAACGCCGGCTCGAGTGGCGGACGGGCCCGCGGGGGTGTCGTGGCTGCAGCCGGCGATGAGGGCCACGAGCGAAAGCGCGGCGTGGAGCGTGGACTGCTTGATCATGGGGCGTTGCCTCCGGTCGGAACGAGGACAGGGCGTGCCGAATCGACGCGCCAGAAACCAATCCGTTCCCGGCAACATTCCGGTAACTGTGCGGTACCGCCGCGGTATCACGGAGTTCGAGGAGTTGGCAGCCGCGGCCCACGAGGGCAACGAGGCCTGCAAGGACTTAGGTTGTTGGACGGTTACTGTATTGGGAGGGTGCATGAGGTACGGACGACAAAGGGTTTCCCTACTCCTCGTCGCGCTCGCCTGCGCATCGCACTCCATAGGGCCCGCCTCAGGGGGAGGTCCGCCGGGCACTCAGGACTGGACGCGCTTCGGGTGGGACGCCGGCAGGTCGAACGCCCCGCCCATAGCGACAGGGATTACGGCTGCGAACGTCGCTACCCTGGTGCGGCAGCAGGTCGCGCTCGACGGCACGGTAGACGCGTCCGCGATCTACCTCCACCGCGTGGCGGTGAACGGCAGCACCCGCGACGTCTTCTTCGTCACCACGACCTACGGCAAGACGCTGGCCATCGATGCCCAGAATGGCGCCGTGTTGTGGCGCTACACGCCGGCCAACTACGCCTCGTGGGTGGGAACGGAACAAGTCACGACCGCGACCCCGGTCGCCGACCCGAACCGCCAGTTCGTATATGCCGCCGCGCCGGATGGGGCGATCCGGAAGTTGCGGGTGGCGGACGGCCGCGTGGTCTGGACCACCGCGATTACCCTGCTGCCAGCACGCGAGAAGATCGCGTCGGCTCTGAACTACTTTAATGGCCGCGTCATCGCAACTACCACCGGGTACATCGGCGATGCGCCTCCGTATCAGGGGCACGTCGCGGTCCTGGACGGCGCGACCGGCAATCTCCTGTCCGTGTGGAATTCCCTGTGCAGCAACCGGCCGGGGCTCATCGATCCGGCGTCCTGTTCGCAGTCGGGCTCTGGGATCTGGGGCCGCACCGGCGCGGTCATCGACTCGTCGAACGGCACCATCTTCGTCGCCACCGGCAACGGCCTCTGGGACGGCAGCACCAACTGGGGCAACGCCGCGCTCGAGCTCGATGCCGACGCCACCCACCTGATCGGGAACTACACGCCGACGAACACCGCAACGCTGAGCGCGGGCGATACGGACGTCGGATCGACGGCACCGGTACTGCTCGGCGGCGGGTTGATCGCGCAGAGCGGGAAAGACGGGCTGATCCGGGTGCTCGACTGGGGCGCGATGAGCGGCGTAACCCCGCACCAGGGCGGCGAAGGGCAGGTCGTGTCCACGCCCAGTGGCAGCGGCTTGTTCAGCGCGCCAGCCGTGCTGCGGAGCGCAACCGGCACCTGGCTCTTCGCGGCGGACGGCGGCGGTACGGCGGCATGGCGGTTGACTAACGGCCAGCTGCAGCCGGTCTGGAGTAATCGCAACGCCGGGACGAGCCCGGTCGTCGCCGACACCCTCCTCTTTGTGTACGACCCGGGGGGCGGACTGCGCGTGTACCGGTCCGACACGGGGGTGCAGCTCGCGAACCTCGCCTGCGGGGGCGGGCACTGGAATACCCCGATCGTGATCGACGGGAAGATCGCGCTCCCGGAAGGGGGCTACAGCGCCCACGCCACGAGCGGTGTGCTCGACATCTGGCGCTTGCCCTGAGTTACGTAATGTAGCTCCGCTTCACAGCGCGATTGTGCCCTGCAGGTACAGCCGTGCCTCGCCCACAATCTTTACGTGATCGCCGGCGATTTTGCATTGCATCGATCCACCGCGCGCACTCAGTTGCTGCGCGCGCAACGTGTGCTTACCCAGTCGCCCGGCCCAATACGGCGCGAGTGTGCAGTGTATCGACCCGGTCGCAGGATCCTCGGCGATGCCGATGGCTGGGGCAAAAAACCGGCATACGTAATCCACGTCGGCCTCGCCGGGAGCGGTCACAATCGTACCGCCGATCCCGATGTCGAGTTTGCCGAGCGCGGCAATGTCGGGCGAGAGCGCGCGCACTTGCTCGGCGTCATCCACTACGACCAGGTAGTCGCGCGACTTCATAACCTGCGCTGTCTTGAGGCCGAGGGCCGGCAAGAGCTCGACCGGCGTCTCACACGGTTGGGGCGGCCTGGCGGGAAAGTCCAGCTCGAAGCCGTCCCGTGCACGGGTCACGGTCAACACGCCACTGCGCGTGTGGAAGCGAACCGGCCACGCGGTGTGGTTCCGCAGCGCGAGCACGTAGGCCGTTGCCAATGTCGCGTGTCCGCAGAGATCGTCTTCCACTTCAGGGGTAAACCAGCGCAGGTCGAAATTCCCATCACCGCGCGGAACGACGAAGGCGGTATTGCTATGCCTGTTCTCCGCCGCGATCGTCCGCATGGTGCTGTCCGCGGGAAACGCGGAAAGCATGCAGACCCCGGCCGGATTGCCCGCAAAGAGCTCTCCCGTGAAGACGTCCACGTGATAGTAGGGAATTGGCATGCTCCATCAAGCTACTCGAGCGCCTCGTTCAGCAACGCCGCCAGGCGGTAGCCGGCCAGGGCGAGCCGAAGCTCTGCGACCTTCAGGGCCGCGGCCTCGTAGGCGGCCGAAGGTGCGCTGCCGCGCGTGACCCCTGCGTACACGACCGTCTGGGCGAGGCGGAGCCCTTCTCGGGCCCAGCCCAGGACATCGGTCGCGGCCAGCGGCGCCGCCAGCGGGTGCGTCTCCTCGATCCGATGGGCGATGCGGTCGGCGTACGCGATGGAATCCTCACCGGGGTCGGGCGCGATCGCTTCGCCGAGTATGCGATCCCAGTAGCCGTGCAGGTTGCGGTTGTCGTCGAGACGGAAGGTGTTGCCGCCCGCGTCGCCGCGGGGGAGCGCCTCGTCCGGTGTGACGCGCGAGCTGCAGTGAAGCGGCTGGTGGATGTCGCCCACCAGGTGCAGCAGCCACGCGAGGGCGACGGCTTTGGTGGTATCGGCGGCGTTCGCGTCCGCCAGCGTAGCGCGCAGCGCGACAATGCGCTCGGCGGCGTTCAGCAAATCGGGTCCCGTCCCGGGGATGTCGTGCGGCCGCCCGTTCTCGACGTCCCAGTAGAAGTCGGCGTAGTGCCAGGTGGCGTGGTTATAGGCGTGCCAGGGCTGGTCGCGGCTGCGCACGAGGTCGGCCCACGCGGCGGCGTTCAGGAACAGGGCGCGATCGCGCGCGGCCTCGCTGCCCTGGGGCGGGCGGAGCGCCGCGAAGTTCGCGAGCGCCGGTCCGTGCCGCAGCAGCTCGACGCTCCGGGCGCGGGCGCGCGGGGTCATGTGCTCCCAGGCGATCGCGGCGACCGTGCGGTGGCCGGTGACGTCCCACAGGGCCGACGCCGGCAGCGCGAGCAGGGCGGCGGTGACGAGGGTCTGTCCGGGGTGTATCATGACCGAGGCGAACGCCTCTAGAGGATGGACGCGAGCGAGCAGCTAAACCCCGGCAGCAGGTCCTCTCCGTCGAGCGCACTGTTAGCTGTTACGATGGCCTCGCTCCCGTCGTGGCGATAAACCCGTGCCAGCCGGCGTTCCGGATCGACCACCCACACGAGCTTCGTCCCGGCGGAGAGCCAGTCGGCGACTTTGGCGAGCACTTCGCCCGGGCGCTCCCCGGGCGACAGGACCTCGACGGCGAGGTCCGGGGCCAGTGCGGGATATCCCGTCGTACTCGGAGGCGGCAGGCGCTCGCGCGTAACGAACGCGATGTCGGGGGCTCGCACCGTGTCGGGATCGCTCGCCAGCTTGAAGCCGGTCTCCGCGGCGTACACACCACCCGCACCGGTCTGCTTCCCGTACACGGCGAGCTCGGCGCCGAGATTCATCGTCACGAGCCCGTGCCGCGAGCCGGCCGGCTCGCGCACCACCAGTACGCCGCGTACGAGCTCGGTGCGCTTGTCGGGAACGCGCGTCCGGAGCAGGTCGTCCGCGGTCATCAACGAGGCGGGAGGAGACATGACGGGAACGTAGGAGGGCTCGGCGGGCATGGCAACTCGAATTCTGCTCGACCGAGTCAACGCGGGATCAACGGCTGGCGCTACAGAGTCAGGTAGACGACCTTGACGAAGCTGTCCCCGTTGAACGTCCCCTTGCCCCAGTCGGCGTCGAGATCGGCGAAGGGTTTGGCGGCGATGGACTCTTCCAGCGATTTCCCCGACGCCTTGAGGCTCCGTACGCGCTCCGCGGCCTTGGAGAGCATGTCGCGATACTTCGCGAGGTCGGCCTTGGTGGCGAGTGGGCCGTGGCCCGGGACGATCCTGGTCTCGCTGTCCGCGAGGCCCAGCAGGCGGTCAGCCGCCGCGATCATGCCGTCGATGCGGCCGCCGGTGGAGCCGTCGATGAAGGGATACCTGCCGTTGAAAAACACGTCGCCCGCATGCAGCACGTTGGCTTTCTCGAACCGCACGACGACATCGGTGTCCGTGTGCGCCGGCGGCACGTGCGTCACCGCCAGCCGCTCACCGTTCGCCTCGAGGGTGTAGCCATCCTTAAAGACCCGCTGGGGCAGCGCGGCGGCGGGTGAGGGCGGGAAGTCGAGCTCGAGCACCGCGAGGTGGTGCGGCTGGCTCATGCGCAGCTTGGTGTTTTCGTGCGCCACCAGCGTGGCACCATCGGCGCGGAGGGGGGCGTTGTTGTCGGTGTGATCGAAGTGCCAGTGCGTATCGATCACGAATTTCACGGGCGCGCCGAATCCCTTGAGCGATTCCTGGAACTTGGGCCACGCGGGCGCTACGAACGTGTCCACCACCACCAAGCCGTCGGAGCCGTGCAGCACCACGACGTTGCCGCCGGGACCGGCGAGCAGGGCGAGGTTCTCGCCGAGGGACCGTATCTGGATCGGGATGGCGCCGAGGCGCGCCCGAAACGCCGCCACGGGATCCTGCCGGCTGGTTGCCGCGCGGGCCAGCTCGCGCGGAACGAACCCGTCTACCAACGCGCCGGCGCCCATCGCGGCCATCATGCGCAACCACTCGCGCCGCGTCCTGCTCGTCACCGTCCCGCTCACAGTCGACCTGCCGTCTCGAGTTGCGCTGCAATATGTCCCGGGTGCAATCGAGGGCAAGGCCAGCGCTGTCGATTCCCCTGGCTTCCTGTCACACCCTATCGCTACCCTTCGCTCCATGACGACGAAGGCCGCCCGCCTCTCCAAGTCGCGCTTTGTCACCGGGTGCCAGTGCCACAAGCTGCTCTGGTGGACCGTGCACGAGCCGGACGCTATCGAGCTCCAGCCAGACAAGGTCTTGCAAGATCTCTTCGACCAGGGCCGCCAGGTGGGCGAAGCGGCCCGCGCGCGCTACCCGGGTGGCGTCCTGATCGACCTGCCGCACCACGCCGGCGCCGCGCGCGTCGCTGCAACGCAAGCAGCACTCGACGCGGGCGCCCCGGCGATCTTCGAGGCGACGTTCATTGCCGACGATACCTTCGTCGCGATCGACGTGCTCGAGAAGCGGAACGACGGGTACCGGCTCACCGAGGTCAAGTCGTCCAACTCGCAGAAGCCCGAGCACATCCCGGATGTCGCCGTCCAGGCCCGCGTCGCCGCGGCCTGCGGCGTGAAGATCACCGCCGCCGACGTGTTGCACCTGAACAAGGAGTTCCGGCACCCCGACGCGGGCGACCTGTTCGCCCGGACTGACGTCACCGGCCCTGTAGTAGAGTTTCTTCCCAGAGTCCCGGACGAAATTGACCGGCAGCGGGAGATGCTCGCGGGCCCGCTCCCCGACGTCCCGATCGGGGCACAGTGCTTCGAGCCGCGCGAGTGCCCGTTCATCGGCCGCTGCTGGCCCCACGGGCCGGAGCACATCGGCAACCTGGCCGGCGTCGGGCCGAAAAAGACGGTCGCCTACCTGGCGCGCGGCATCACGTCCATCGCCCACCTGCCGGCGAAGGAGAAGCTCAACTTCACCCAGAAGCGCCAGCTCAAGGCGATGGCCGAGAACCGCATGGTCGTCGAGCCCACGCTCGCGAGAGAGTTAGCCCCCTTTGCGTCCCCCCTCTCCCGAAGGGAGAGGGGGACAGGGGGTGAGGACTCCCGATTGGGCTTCCTCGACTTCGAGACGATCATGCGCGCGATCCCCGTGTGGCCCGGCATGGCTCCCTGGCAGCAGGCCGCGGCCCAGTTCAGCTACCACGAGCGGCAGCCGGACGGTACTTACACGCACGCAGCGTTTCTCGCCGAAGGACCGGAGGACGCGCGCCCTCCGCTTGCCGCCGCGATGGTGCGCGCCACCGCCCACGCCGAGCGTGTCGTGATGTACACGTCGTTCGAGAAGACCCGCATCCGGGAGCTGCAACGCGCGGTGCCCGACCTTGCCGCCGAGCTCGCGGCGCTCGAGGCGAAACTGATCGACCTGTACCCGGTCGTGAAGAACTGCGTGTACCACCCCGATTTCAGGGGGAGCTTCAGTCTGAAGGACATCCTCACGCCGCTCGTGCCCGAGCTGACCTACGACGATCTGGTGATCGTGGACGGCCGGATCGCGAGCGTCGAAATCGCACGGCTGCTGTTCGTCGCCGACAAGATCCCCAAACGCGAACGCGATCGCGTGCGCCAGGACCTGCTCAACTATTGCGAGCGCGACACGTGGGCGATGGTCAAGCTGGTGGAACGGCTGCAGGAGCTGGCGGCTGCGCAAGCGAAAAGCCGGAGAGCCTAACGAAGACGCGGGCGTCAAGGGGCGCGACTCGCAAGCCGGCGGTCGCGGACGTAATTTCTTCGGCCGGGTCCCTACCTCACCCATCCACCCGGAGGATCCCGCCCATGCTCAGTCTCCATCCCCTCACCCGCCAGATCACTCGTCTCGGTATCGCAACCTGCGGTCTCGCCGTGCTGGCGGCATGCGGCGACACCAGCATCAGCGGCCCCAGACTCGACCTGAACCTGCGTCGCATCGCCGGTTTCGATCCGTTGAAGGCGGCGCTGCTCGAAGCCCGGCACGAGGCCAATGGCGGCTTCAATCTCGACATGTGGGCCGCCGTGGTGGATCGGAACGGCCTCGTCGTCGCCGTCGTGTTCACCGGCGCCACGGCCACGGACCAGTGGCCGGGCAGCCGGGTGATCGCGGCCCAAAAAGCGAACACGGCCAACGCCTTCAGCCTGCCGCACCTCGCCCTCTCGACCGCCAATCTCTACGCCGCCACGCAGCCCGGCGGAACCCTGTTCGGTCTCCAGGAAGCCAACCCCACCAACGATGAGGTTGCCTATGGCGGTGACGCGGCCGACTACGGCACCCCGCACGACTTCATGGTGGGAAAGCGCATCGGGGGGACCAACGTGTTCGGCGGCGGCCTGCCGCTGTACGACGACCATGGGAAGCTCGTCGGCGGCCTCGGCGTGAGCGGCGACGCCTCCTGCGCCGACCACAACATCGCCTGGAAGATGCGCTACAATCTCCAGCTCGACCACGTGCCGGCCGGTGTGGCGGACGCCGGCAAGGACGACAACATCATCTACGACATGACGAACGGCGTGAGCACGGGCGGGTTCGGCCACCCCGAGTGCTCGCCCACGGCGACGTCCATCGGGAAGGCGCTCCCCACGACGCATCCGATCGGACACTGACCACCTGGAGGCGAGGGGGCGAGCCGTCGCTCTCTCGCCTCCGCGCCCCACGGCGCGGGTTGCAGGCCCCTGTACTCGGTGCCATAATGGCTAGTCCAGTCCCACCCAGGGACGGACCGCTTGACGGACCGCTTGGTGGAAAGCGACCAACTCGAAGGTGTACAGGCCGCACTCGCGTATCGCTATCGCGTAGCACGGGAGATAGGCCGGGGTACGTTCGCGACGGTCTTCCTCGCGGACGATCTCAAGTACCACCGCGAAGTCGCGGTCAAGCTCTTGAAGCCCGAGTGGGCCGCCGCGTTTGGGCGCGATCGGTTCCTGCTCGAGATCGAAGTCACCGCCCAGCTCAACCACCCGAACGTCCTGCCCGTGCTCGACTCGGACGAGCGCGAGGGATTCGTGTTCTTCGTCATGCCGTACGTCGCGGGCGAGTCGTTGCGCCACCGGCTGCGTCACGAGAAGCAGCTGTCGATCGACGAAGCCATGGGGATCACGCGCGACGTCGCGGGCGCCCTTGCGGCGGCACACGCTCGGGGAGTGCTGCATCGCGACATCAAGCCGGAGAACATCCTGCTGCACGAGGGGCGTGCCATGGTGGCGGACTTCGGGATCGCCCGCGCCCTCACGCAGGCCGGCGGGGCGGGGCTGGCCGGTCTCAACACCGGCCTTGGAATCGGCACGCCCGGCTACATGAGCCCGGAGCAGGCCACCGCCGAACACGACGTAGACCAGCGCACCGACGAGTACAGCCTCGCCTGTGTGCTCTACGAGATGCTTGTCGGTGAGACGCCCTATACCGGGAAGTCGGCCCGGGCGATCATCGCCAAGCAATTGGGTTCGCCGGTTCCGTCCGCGCGGGTCGTTCGTGGGACGGTTTCGCCGCTGCTCGATGCGGCCGTCCGCCGGGCTCTGGCCAAGGCGCCCGCCGACCGATACCCGACCGTCGAGCAGTTCGCGAGGGCCCTCACAGGCTCGCGGGACCGGCGCCGCATTCGGTCCGATTCCCTCGGGCCGCACGCGGGGCGCCGCGTGCCACGCGGCAGTGCCGCGATCGATCGCTCCGTCGTTCAGCAACGCCGCGTCATGGTGCTGTCCTGCAAGCTGGTCGGGTCCAACGAGCTGGATCCCCAGGATGTCCCGACCATCATGGGCCGCTACCAGGAGGCCTGCGCCGACTGCATCAAACGATACGACGGCCACCTGTCCGAGCGGAGGGGCGATGCGGTCGTGGCCCTGTTCGGCTTCCCCGTCGCCCACGAGGACGAAGCGGAGCGCGTCGTACACGTGGGTCTGAAGATCATCGAGACGCTGGACAAGGCCGAGGTGGGACGGCTGGCGGTGCGCATCGGCATCGCCAGGGGCAAGGCGGTCCTGTCCGGCGACGACGAGTGGGTCGAAGCCAAAGACCTCGCCTCGCAGTTGCGCGACCTCGGCCCATCGGGAAGCGTCGTGGTGAGCGATGAAGTCCGGCGCTTGACCGGCGGCAGATTCAGCTACCAGTCCCTGGGCGAGTCCCCGACCCGGGCGTATCGGGTCGTAGAGTCCAGCACCGCCACGCGCTTCGACACGGCCACCAAGCATGGCTTGACGGGTTTGGTCGGCCGCAGCGACGAAATCGCCCTGTTGCGGCGGCGTTGGCAGGCGGCGCAGCAGACCGGAGGTCAGGTGGTGCTGTTGGTGGGCGAGTCGGGCATCGGCAAGAGCCGCATCGTGAGCGAGTTTCTTCGGGAGGAGCGAGGGCCAGAGCCGGAGGCGAGGCCGCTCACGGCACTGCGGTTCCAGTGCTCCCCGTATCACGTCATCAGCGCGTTCTACCCGTGCATCGAGTTCTTCGAGCGTGAGCTGGCGTTCGAGCGGGACGAGCCCCCAGAATCCCGACTGAAGAGGCTCACGCAGCTGATGGTCATCGATTACGGTCGTCCCGAGACGGATGTCCCGTACATCGCGGCCCTGCTCTCCATCCCCTGCAAGCTCCGCTCCGATGCCGTCCCCATGAGCCCACAGCGGAACAGAGAGCAGACCATGGAAGCGTTGCTCAACGTCGTTCAAGCAGCCGCCCGCCGACGCCGGGGCGTGGTACTGTTCGAGGATGTGCACTGGGCCGATCCCAGCACGATCGAGCTGCTGGACCAGCTCGTCAGCCGGGTGGCGGCGGTCCCTGTGCTGGTGGTGCTCACCAGCCGGCCACCGGAGCCCGGCGATGACGACGAGCAAACGGTGCACGACTTTCGCTCCCGCTGGTCCTGGCAGGCGCAGCACTTCGAAGCACGCACGATCGAGGGGCTCACGCCGGATGAGCGCGGTGAGCTCGTCTCCAGGCTGACAGGCGGCAAAGCTCTCCCGCCGAAAGTGCTGGAGTACATCGTCGAGACGACGGACGGGGTCCCCTTGTTCGTCGAGGAGCTCACGAAGACGATACTCGAATCAGGCGCCCTGCAGGACGACGGCGACCGCTATACCCACGCCGGCGATCCTGCCAAGACCCAGATTCCCGCGACATTGAGCGACTCGCTCATGGCGCGCCTCGACCGTGTGGCCCCCGCCCGCGGCATCGCGCAGATCGGTGCGGCGATCGGCCGTGAGTTCAGCTACGAGCTGATCGCTGCCGTGGCTTCGATGAGCAAGGACGCACTCGACAGGGGACTCGCCCGGCTCACGGAATCGGGGCTCGCCTCTCGACGCGGGGAAATCCCCGAGGCGGTCTACACCTTCAAGCACACCCTGGTACAGAAGACGGCGTACGAGTGGATGCTGCCCAACGAGCGACAGAAGCTGCATGCCGCCATCGCCGGCGAGCTCGAGAGACACTGGCCCGACACCCGGGAGGCCCACCCGGCATTGCTCGCCCGGCACTATACCGACGCCGGCTTGCCTGCGAAAGCGGTGCCGTTCTGGCTGCGGGCCGGCGACGCTTCGTTGAAGCGCTTCGTCCTTGTCGAAGCCGTGGCCCACCTGCGCAAGGGTCTGACGTTGGTCGGAACGTTGCCCGCCGGGACCGAGCGCGATCGCATGGAGCTGCAACTGCGTCAGCTGCTGGGGCGGGCGGTGATGGACCTGCAGGGGTGGGCGGCAACCGAGGTGTCGAGCCTCCTGGAGCCGGCGCTCGACTTCGCCCGATCGCTCAATCACCAGGAGAGCTTCCTGCCCGTGCTGCATGGGTTATGGGTCCACTTCATGAGCGCGGGACAGCATCGCGTCGCGATGAGCTGGGCACAAAGGATGGCAGCCCTGGCCGCGGGAGCGAAACGAAAAAACGTCAAGCGAGACCTTCAGATCGTCGCCTGTCGGGCGAAGATGACGTCTCTCTTCTGGATGGGCGAGCTCACCGCGGCGGCCCGCGAAGCGGCGCGTATCGAGAGCGAGTACAGCGCCGCCGCCCACGGGCACATCGTCGAGCAGACCAACACGGACCCGCTCACCGCAGAGGGCATTTATCAATCCCAGATTCTCTGGATGCTCGGCTTTCCGGACCAGGCGATCGCGAAGAGCGACGCCAAAGACAAGCACGCGCGCAGCCGCGAACATCCCCACCCGATCGATCTCGGCCTCGCCCTCACGCTCGGCGCTTCCGTGTTCGACTATTGCGGCCGGGCCGCAGATCTGCTGGCCCGCGGCAGACAAGCGGAAGCGCTGGGCAAAGAGCACCGGGTGAAGCTGATAGAAGAGAAGATGGCCCCGATCGTCATCGGCGTGGCGTCGCTGCGCGCAGGTAGCTATTTCGAAAGCGTCGACCAGATCTGGAAAGCGCTCGCCAAGCTGACCGAGACCGGGCACGGCGCGTGGGTCCCCTACGTCAGGGCACTGCTGGGCGAGGCGCTCGCGCGCAGTGGCGACCTCGCCGGCGGGCTGGCCTGTATCGAGCAGAGCCTCGAGCAGGTCGAGCGCCAGGAGGAGCGGGTGCACCTTGCCGAGGTGCTCCGCCTCAAGGGATGGATGCGGATGCAGCAAGGTCAATTGGACGAGGCCGAAGCGTGCTTGCGTGGGGCGATCGGCGTCGCCCGCCGTCAGAAGGCCAAGTCGTGGGAGTTGCGCGCCACTACGACGCTGGCCCATCTGCTGGGCGATCGCGGTGACCGCGCCCAGGCGGTTGAGCTGCTGCGACCCGTGTACGGCTGGTTCAAAGAAGGGTTCGACACGAAGGATCTCAAGGACGCCAAGGCCCTGCTCGACCAGCTCGACGCGTGAAACCGCGCCCCCTAGGGGGCGCGGACCCAGTCGCCGAAAAACGTGCGTGCACCGGGGTCGACTCCGCTGGTCTGCTGCGTCGGGGGATGCGTCAACCCCACCCCGACGTAGTTCGTCCCGATGCTGACCGAGAAAATGATGAGCGAGTTGAGCAGATAGTACAGCGCCCGCTGCCACACCGGAACGCCGCCCTTGGCAACGAACACCAGGAGACCCAGCAAAAAGCTCAACACCAGGGAGGTCCAGCGGGGAGGAAGACTGAAAGCGACCCACAGCGCGTTGGCGATCAACATCGTCACGCCGCCCGCGATACCGGGCGTCAACATCGCCTTGGGCTGCAGGAATTCCTCGACTCTGGTGTTCTCCAACTACGGCTTCCGGATCAAGGCACGCACCCGCGTTGCGTCCTGCCTGGAGAGCACGTCCAACCGGTGCAGCGCCGTGTACGCCGTCACCGACTTCCCCCCCCACGAGGTGCGCGGCGAGCCGCTGGTCGAGTCCTTGTGGAGCAGAAACGTGCCCTCCTGTCCGAGCGCGAACCTGGGCGTGCCGACCCAGGCGACGTCGGGTGAGCCCGGGAATCGCACCACCACTCGCTCCCCGGCCTGAGCCCCCTTGATGCCGTCTTCGACCTGAATGATCGCTTCCTGCCAGTTGGGGTCGTGCTCGCTGATCCGTTTGGGGAGCGCCGGCGCGGTGGCCAGCTCGGCCGGACGCACCTGCTCCACGCGGCCCGCGACCACCATGGCCGCCGTCTCGATGCGCGCCTTCAGATCCGCGTCGTGCATCTCGCGCCGCGCCCTCGCCACTCCTTCCTGCTGGTCCTCCAACACCACCGGGGAGCGCCCCGGCTCGTGGCCCACCTCGCGCACCGCCACCCCCCGGCCGAAGATCCAGCCCGTCGTGTAAAACGTCGCCTGCGTGCCCGGTTTCAGCGAGCCCGCCCGCACGGTTTCGACGGTGACGGAATCGCCCTTGGTCAGGGCGACCGCGATCGGCTTCTGGAGCACCTGATCGACCCGCACCACGACGGTCCGGGCCGATGCGGGCACCTCGGGCACCGCCACGGCGCCCACCTGGGTGACCGTTCCGATGAAGATGATGTCGGACTGCTTCACCAGCGCCGCCCGGCTCATCTGGGCGACGCCCTCGGATGCGGACAACGAAAGCGCGACCGCGAGAAGCATCACTGACCAGGTGCGCATGGGACCCTCACTGCGACCGTCTGTCGTCATGGCAGAACGGTGACGCTGAAGAAGAACGGATCGATCGAGACGGCCACCGCGCCGCCCGAGCCACTGAGCAGCTGGTGCGTCGCGAAATCCACCCGGCGTTGATACACCACGCCCTGCGGGAAGTTGGCGGAATCGGGCGTGTTGCTCGCGGAGAATATGCCGAGGAACTGGTTCCCGCGGGTGAGGAGACAGTTGTAGTCGCCGATGTACGGCAGGAACTGGAAGGCCGGCGTCGCGGCCGGCACGGAGGCGAGCACGACGTCCTGGTGCGTCGCGAAGCCGTCGCGCGACTGCTCCAGGCGGGTGACCCAGCGGCTGGTGGCGGCGGACCCGGTTACCTGCTGATACAACAGGCCGACCGTGCCGTTGCCCGAAACCGCCAGGCTCGCGTCCGTGGCGTTCGTCAAGGTGCGCACGTCGCCGCTCCAGGTCGCACCGCGGTCGGTGGAGCGCCGCACGTGCACCGTGTAGATGTCGCCAGTCCCCACCCGATCGGCCCACGCCAGGTACACGTTGTCGCTGTGCAGCACGTCGACCGCGATCGACAGGGTGGACCCGATGCGCTCCTGTCCCAGCGTGGGCGCGTTGGACCAGGGGATGGTCACGTGGGTCGCGACCAGGCGGCCGGGCAGGTGGTCCGTCGGGTCGACCAGGTCGCGGAAAGGGGTCGCTCCGGTCGCACCACTGTCGTCGCGCACCACGACCACGTCGCTGGTCACCTCCGAGCCCGCGTTCGAGCGCCAGCCGAAGTAGGCGACGTACACGGTGTGATCCTGGGCGACGGCGGGCCGGATCGACGGGCCATTCTGCCCCAGGGTGGTGCGGGTTTCGATGCGACGGGACGAATAGGTCGCGCCCCCGTCGAGCGACACGTCGACGGTGGCGGTGCGCCCGTCCGGGGCATCGAAATCGTTGAGGCCGACGTACACGCGATCGGCGTTCGCCACGGCGGTCGCGCGCACGAACGGCTGGTCGATGTCGGCCCGGAACGCCTGCAGCGTCATGGTCGCGGGCGAGAAGAAGTCGCTCGCCTTGAGCTCGTTGAGCGGGAAGCCGGGCACTTTCATTATTCCCGCGTACAACACCGGGGGGTTGCCCCCGACGGCGTGGGTGATATCGGCCGTCATCGACTGGCTGGGGAGCGTGTTGCGGAGGGTCCAGGAGTCGCCGCCGTCGTTCGAGACGAAAATAGGCGCCGTCGTGCTGTTGGATCCGCCGGGATTGGGCGTGAAGGCCGAGGCCGCCAGGAGCTTCGGGTTCGAGGCGTACAGCGCCAGGAACGGCTCGGCGTCCTGCCAGGTCTCCCCGCTGAGCGAAAGGGGGATCAGGTCTACCACGCGGACGCCCGCGAGCTTGGCGGGTGTCCCTTCCCGGTTTGGTGTTTCACAGGCGACGCACAGGGCGACCCCGACTACGATGACTCCAGCCCGCATAACCCTCGCTCCCCCCTTTCTCACCTTCGCTGCGCCGCGCGGAAGGCATTAAGATCACGCCGGGGACCTACCGGAGTAAAGGTCACATGGATCGCACCCGGCTCTTAGCGCTCGCGCTGCTCTCGGCCGTAGCCGCGAGCCTGCCCGCACAGACCCCGCCACGGTTCGCGGCTGCGCGCCTGGCCCGCATCGACCGGTTCATGCAGCAGTACGTCGATTCCGGGCAGATCGCCGGCGCGGTCGGGTTGGTACTCGAGGACGGTCGCGTCGTCTACCAGCATGCGGTGGGCTGGCTCGACAAGGAGTCTGGGCGCCGCATGACCCCGGACGCCCTGTTTCGCATCGCGTCCCAGACCAAGGCACTGACGACGGTCGCGATCCTGTCGCTCGTGGAGCAGGGGTCGCTCGCCGTCGGCGACCCGGTGAGCCGCTACATCCCGGCGTTCGCACACACCACCGTCGCGACGAAGAGCGACACCGGCCTCGTCACGAAGCCCGCGATGCGGCCGATCACGATCCGGGATCTGCTCACGCACACGGCCGGCATCTCCTACGGTACGGACGGACTGGTAGCATCGCTCTACGCCGCGAAGGGGCTCGGGCCCGCAGCGGGCTGGGGCTGGTACACGGCCGACAAGGACGAGCCCATCTGCAGCACCATCGAGCGGCTCGGCACGCTGCCGTTCGTCGCGCAGCCGGGTGAGCGCTGGGTGTATGGCTACAACACCGACATTCTGGGTTGCGTCGCCGAGCGGGTCTCCGGGATGCCGCTCGACCAGCTGATCCGGACCCGCATCACGGGTCCGTTGAAGATGAACGACACCTATTTCTTCGTGCCCCGGAGCGCGAATGGCCGGCTCGCCACCGTGTATCTGAGCGACTCCTCCAACCACGCGCAGCGCGCCCCCGACGGGCCGCGCGGGCAGGGGAATTACGTGGACGGCCCGCGCAAGAGCTTCGCGGGCGGCGCGGGGCTGATCTCGACCGCGGCCGACTATGCCCGCTTCCTCGAGATGCTGCGCAACGGCGGCGCGCTGGGCGGCGTGCGTATCCTGGCGCCGCACACCGTGGAGCTGATGACGCACAACCAGAGCGGCACGCTGTTCGACTCGACCGGCGCACGCGGCTTCGGTTTTGGGTTCCAGACCACGGAACGGTACGGTGCCAACGGCATGGCGTCGGTGGGAACGTTCAGCTGGGGCGGGGCGTACGGCAGCGGCTACTCCGTCGATCCGGTCGAGCACCTCGTCATCGTGTTCATGATCAACCAGCTGCCGAACCACACCGACATCGCCGGGAAATTTCCCACGCTGGTCTACCAGGCTCTGGTGACCAGTCGTCGCTAGCGCGGTTTTCCTTCACCCCGGGCGTGCGCCCGGGGTCAGTCCTGGCTTCGACGCCCGCGACTCTCGCCACGCGCGAATTGCTGCCGCGTGCTTCGGGTAATGACCGTAGGTGTCGAGCCGCAGCCGACGACGAAACCGCGCTTCGCCGGCGGTCTGCTCTTCGGGAGCACCCCGGACGAAGGCGACCAGGCGACGGTGCACCTCGTCCTGCCGCGCCAGCACCTCGGCGAGCGACAGGTGCTTCCTCTGCTCGGTCATCTTGGCGTTGAATGCATCGATGCCACCGTGCGTGACGGAATAACGCGGTGGCTTCCCGCCCGCGAGGATGAGCGGCAGGTGCGCGAGCGCTTCCTCCTCCCACCACGTCACGTGCGCGATGATGTCACGCACCGACCAGACGCCCGTCACGCCGGACTCCATCAGCTCCGCGTCCGAGAGACCCGCATACGACTCCTGGAACGCCGCCCACGCCCGGTCGAGGCGCTGCAAGAGTTGCTGCTTACCCATAGGGGCGAAGTCTACCAGCACGGCTAGGTGCGCCACTGACCCCGGGCGCGAGCCCGGGGATCACGGGGCTTGTCAGGCGGGGGAAATCTACGCCCGGTAGGCCTGAATCCGCTCGCCGGTTCCGGCGCGTGCCTGGTGCAGCGCCGTGCCGGCGTGCTCGAGCAGGCTCGTGGGCTCGACCGGGGTGCGGTGGGGGTCCGCCACGGCATCGTACCCGGCGTGCACCCGCAGCGGCGGCACGCCGGCGGGCCGCGGTCCCGCGGTCTCGATCAGCCGCGCCAGCCGCTGGGCCATGCGCGCGGCGCCCTCGGGCGCCGTCGCCGGCGCGAGCACCGCGAACTCTCCCTGACCGAGACTGCCGACGCAATCGGACGTGCGCCCGCTGGCCTGCAGCACCTGCCCGGCGTATGCCGCCGCTCCGGGCAGCGCGGCGGCGCTATCGCCCGAGCCCTTGGGGTCGAGGCCGATGCCGAGCGCCACGCAGGCGAGCGGCGCGCGCCGGCGCATCGCGTCCGATGCGAGCTCGCGCGCCCGCCGCTCCAGCCCGCGGGGCGTGTACAGGCCGCTCGCCGGATCCACGGCGCTCTCCTCCAGCACCCGCTCCATGTCGAACTTGAGTCGGGCCAGCGCGTCGACCTTGAGGGTGACCTCTTCGGGGTCGAGCAATACGCTCAGGTAGTCCCACGCCCCCGCCTCGAGCGCGGCGAGACGCTGTTGCTTGGTGGCGGGTGTCGCCGTGATCATCATGACGGGCATGCTCCAGGCGGCGCGATTCTGGCGCAGGGTGCGGCACACTTCGATGCTGTCGAGATCGGGCAGGTCCGCGTCCAGCACGACGACGTCGGGGCGTACGGACGGCGCCTGCTCCAGCAGCTCGCGCCCAGTCAACACGAAGTGGACCCGATAGCCCCGCGCCTTCACCAGGTTGGCCAGCGCCTGGCTAAGCCACGTGCCGAACGCGTTGGCGACGAGGACGACGGGAGGACGACTGAACGGTGCGCGACGAGCCATGTCCGAATGTGGCGACGGCCCGACACCCGGGACACCGGGGAAACCCCTGGCTCCGGCCGGAGGACACCCGGGTAGGGCGCCGTGACGCCTCGGGTGAGGCTGGTGGTGACGCGGATTGCCTAGCGCCCGCCGGGGACGCCTCGGCTCCGGATGAGGGTGAGCAGGGCACCAACCAGCCCTACGGCGCTGGGATCGATACCGGCGAGGTAATCGACCAGCCCGCGGGCTACCAGGCGGAACTGCGTGCCGTACGAATTCATGCTTCAGTAATGAAGCATGTGCGCGGGAAGTTCCCGCGCCAGCGCTACCACTCCCAGCGCCATGACGACCGCACCGATCGCGCGGGCCAGGAGCGCGGGCCGGGGCGCGAGCCGCTCCAGCGCGACCGCGACTGCGACGGCTGCCACGACCGCGATGTTCATCATCCCGCCCAGGAGCAGCACGGCCATCAGAGCGAGGCAGCACAGACTGCAGTTCACGCCGAAGCGCACACCGTGCATGAGCGCGGTCGCGGCCGCCGGGCTCGCGGGGGCGCCGCAGGCGCGGCACACGGCGAGCTGGCGGGCCTTCCAGGTGCTCAGCTGCACCGCGCCCGCGACGAGCAGCGCGGCCCCGGTGGCGAGCGGGACGAGGCGCGCGACGGCCGGCCACTCGAGCTCGGCGCGGGCGATGGCGCTCCCCAGCGCGTAGACAGCCGCGCCGAACAGCCCCCACACCGAGAAGTACGCCACACCCGCCAGAGCGGCGAGCCCGTTCCGGGCGAACTGTGCGAGCATCGGGAGCAGCGGCGGCAGCATCATGGCGACCATCATCACGAGCCACATCGCGACGAACCGCCCGGCGCTGCCGGTCCAGACCATCGCCAGGGTCCAGCCGCCGGGCATGGCCATGCCGCCCGCCATGGAGCGGCACCAGTGGACGGTCGCCGCCGCGCTCGCGAGAAACAGCAGCGCGCCTGCTGCGAGGAGCGCCTCAGTCCTCGTAGCGGTCGTGGTGGCGCACCCAGCTTTGCACGTCGTCGGGATTTTCGTCGCGGCCCTTGGGCACCAGATCGAGCACGTGATACGTGCCGTTCAGCATCTCGATGCCGCGGGCATAGCACGAATAGGTGTGGAACACGGCTCCGCTTCGGTCCTTGTAGAACACACTGGCGCCCTCGCGGTCGGGCATTCCCGGGTTGGTCGTCTGGTAGTTGTAGAGCTTCGTGCCGCGCTTCACCTGGTCCGGCGTGAAGGAGACCCCCAGATCGAAGTTGAAGTCGGTCCCGGCGGACGACACCCACTTGAAGCGCCAGCCCATGCGCCGCTTGAATGGCTCGATGTTGGCGAACGGGGCGCGTGACACGACCACGAAGCGGACGTCACGGTGGGGCAGGTGCAGACCCGCGGCGTCGTAATGGTCGGCCCAAAACGAGCAGCTGGGACATCCTTCTTGATCGTCCGGCCCGAACATGAAGTGATACACGAACAGCTGGCTCTTCCCGGCGAACAGCTGGGCGAGGGTTTCCTTGCCGTCCGGTCCCTCGAACACGTACGGCTTCTCGACGCGCTCCCAGGGGAGCGCGCGGCGCAATCGGCTCAGCTCGTCCC
>Ga0209153_1000200_pt1 | contig 32238 bp, 28 predicted proteins | sample GraSoiAngelo_120_FD_185877 | JGI IMG/M metagenome (GOLD analysis project Ga0209153, IMG submission 185877) | Grasslands soil microbial communities from the Angelo Coastal Reserve, California, USA - 14_0919_09_20cm (SPAdes) (version 2) | ecosystem: Environmental > Terrestrial > Soil > Grasslands ... | reverse complement strand
CATCATGATGGCGGATTCTTTGAACTGCGGCTTCGGCCCCGGATAACGAAACTCGGCTTCGTTGACCTGCTCGCCGTGTATGGCTTGCGCTTGCGCCTTGCGCAGGAAGAAATGGAGCGTGCGCGTGCCGTGATGCTGCGGAATGAAGTCGGCGATCTTCTTGGGCAGACCAATCTCGCGCGCGAGGCGCATACCGTAGGTGACGTGGCTCGTGATGATGCGCGCGCTGTTTGAGGGGCGCAGACGGTCGTGCGGGTTGTCGCCCGTCTGGTTCTCGATGAACATGTCGGGCGCGGCGAGTTTGCCGATGTCGTGATAGAGCGCGCCGATGCGTGCAAGCAAAGCGTTCGCGCCGATGGCGCGGCAAGCTTCTTCAGCCAACTGCCCGACCGCATGCGAGTGTTGATTTGTGCCCGGCGCACGCAAGGCGAGTTGACCGAGCACGGGCAAGTCTGCGTTCGACAACTCCAACAGCTTCACGTCCGTCAGCACGCCGAAGACCGCTTCGTTCACGGGCAAGCCGCCCGCCGTGAAGATCGTCGTCAACACGCCGCCGGCCAGCCCACAGCCGAACGCGAGCAAGAGCGAGCCGATGGTCAAAGGTTGCTGCGTGGCGAAGATGACCGCGATGGCCGCGAGCGCGTTGACGATGGCGACGTAAAGCCCCGCGACCGTCACCGATTGTCGTTCACGATAACGACCCACGCCGAAGATCGCGGCCGACGAAGAGATCATCGCGTAGCACGCCATCATCACGCCGTTCGGTGCGAGTAGGCCGGCGAAGATGGCCGTGATGATGGCGGTGATGAGCGCGAGTTGTACGTCCATCAAGAGCGCCACCAACAACGTCGCCGCCGCAAACGGAATGGCGAAGCTCAGGATCGTCGCATCGTTCCAAGGCGCGCGCTCGTACTGCACGGAGATTGACTTGGCGACGATCACGCCGACGCGCATCAGCAGCGTCTCGATCAAGATCGCAGATGTGAGCAGCGTATAAGTCTTAGCCTGCGAGAGCGGCAGCGCTTTGTCCAGACTGCGATGCTCGACGAATTTCCACACGCCCCAGTAGAGCGCGGCAACGAGAAATAGCAGACCTAAGTAATGCTCGGGCCGGCGCTCGTGATGACTGTAAGCGCGGATCGCATCCATCTGCGCGAGCATGCGCGCGGTCACGGTGTCGCCTTCGCGCGCGACCACTTGATTGCGTCTGAGCCAGCCGGTGACGGGCGGCGCGCTTGGATTCGTAGCGCGCGCCGCTTCGGTCAACTGCGGGTCTTCGTAGCCGATGTCTGCGGGCGCGATCACGCTCGTGCGCACGACATCGCCCTCGCGGTACATCTCCATCGGCGCTTGCGTGTGCGTGTGCGAGAGTAGGAAGGTCGTGGCGATGGAGAGGACGGTGAAGGCGATGACGAACTGTGTGGTCGGCCGAAGCCAACTAAGCGGACGCGCAAAAACGCGCGCCGCCACGTTGCGTGCGCGCGTTAGGCGAGTTGTAAAGATGGGACGGCGACGACGGCTGCTCATTTAATGTCTCAAGCGAAACGATGCCAAACTTTTTAATGCTGCGCGACACGACCAAAATGGTCAACGTGCTCGCGGCGCTGTGAACCGCGTGTGCGCTCGCTGTCCTCTACCTCATCTGTTCGCTTAGTCTGCTCATGTTTTGCGTGTGTCAGATCACGCGCGAGAATTTCGCCGGCCTGCGCGAGCATTGGGCGCAACGTGCGCGCGTCAATGGCGGAGATGGCGAGGCAACGGCGCTCTCCGTCGCAGCCTGCTTGGCGCATCATCGCGGCGAGAATCTCCGCGTCGAGCAGGTCGGCTTTGTTGAAGACGACGAGGCGCGGGATGCGCGCGAAATCAAGCTCATTGAGAATGCGATCAACGGACGCGAGTTGTTGCTGCCAACGCGGATTCGCGGCGTCAATCAGATGGATCAAGAGATCGCTGTCGCTGATCTCTTCGAGCGTCGCGCGGAAGGCGGCGATCAAGTCGGGCGGCAGATCGCGTATGAAGCCGACCGTGTCGTTCAAAATCACTTCCTGTTCGCGCGGCAGACGCAGACGGCGCGATGTGGGATCGAGCGTCGCGAACATGCGCTGCTCGGCGAGCACTTTGCTTTCGGTCAGCGCGTTTAGGAGCGTTGACTTGCCCGCGTTCGTGTAACCGACAATCGAGATGATCGGCAATTCGCGTCGTGTGCGCTCCTTGCGTCGTTGTTGGCGGCGTTGGCGCAAGGTGTCAATCTCGCGCTCAAGACGATTGATGCGGTCGCGCACGCGACGGCGGTCAGTCTCCAGTTTCGTCTCGCCGGGGCCGCGCCCGCCGATGCCACCCGCCAGCCGCGAGAACGCAGAATCATGTCCGACGACGAGGCGCGGCAAAATGTATTTCAACTGCGCCAGCTCAACCTGAATCTTGCCCTCGCGCGTCTCCGCGCGTTGCGCGAAGATGTCTAGGATGAGTTGCGCGCGATCAATCACTTTGAGATCGGTCGCTTCGGAGATCGAACGCACCTGTGCTGGACTGAGTTCACGATCAAACACGATCAAGTCTGCGCCGAGACGCAAGGCGCGCACGATCAGTTCATCCAACTTGCCGCGACCTAAGATAGTGCGCGGATCAATCGCGGAACGGCGTTGAATGATGTGATCGAGCACAACGACGCCGGCCGAGGCGGCCAGTTCGCGCAGTTCAGCCATTGACTCTTCGGCGTCGGCCAGCGAGCCGGTCGTGACGCCGACGAGGATCGCGCGGTCGCGCCCTTCGGCGCGGCGCACGGCCCGCCGGTTGCGCACCATCTCCTCTTCGAGCGAGTTGATCAGTTCAAGAAAATCAACGTCGAGGTGCGCGGGGATCGTCGGCGCGAGAAAGACGTAAGGCTCATGGTGCGCCGCGTCGTCAATCTCTGCGGCGGTGGTCGGCAGCAGATGCGCGGCGCGCACGACGCCGGGCAAGCCCGTTCTCTGATCCACATCAATCGCGGCCATCAGATCGAGCCGCAGGAGCGCCAGATCGTTCAAGTCGTCTTGCGTCAATTCTTCGCCGCGCAGGTGCGTGTGAATGCAGCGCAGGCCGCGAAAGCGATCCGAGCCGACGCGCGTGCGCCTGAGATCGGGCCACTCGATCCGGCGTGCATCGCCGACGACTATATATTCGACATAACCTTTGCGATCAATCAACGCGCCGAGTTGTCTTCTGGTCTCGTGCGATAGCTCTGTCAGTTGCCGCGCAAACTCCGGCGTGACGATCTGCTGCGGCGCGATGCGGCGCGCGTAGAGTTTTTCGATGCGGCGCAATTGATTGGGTTTGAGACCCTGTGTGTTGCCGTGTACGGTGCGGATGTTAAAGCCTCCTTGTTATTCCGTCGGGCGAAAGCGCCGCGCCAAAAGCGCCGCCGCGCGTTCGTCTGTTGTTGGCTGACCGGTAGTTAGAGAGAGAGTGAAGCGAGCATTTGAGAGCGGACGCTGTCTGCGGCTTGTCGTTGTTGCCCGGCGAAATCACTTCGCTTGGTCGTTCATGCGCCGCGTTTCAGGCCAAAATTAAGCCCGCTCGATGCGGCGCGTCTTAACACTCGAAATCAATTGACCGGTGAATTATAGCATAGTGACGGCGGCCGCAAGCAGTTAAGTGAGCGCACGAACCAATAGCACGACGCGCCGCTGAACGGTGCATAGACATGGATTGGCGCGCGTCGTATCATGCGGCATCGTCAGTAGTCAGTTGTCCGTTATCAGTTGTGTCCAGCGCGCGCGGCTACAGATGAAGCTGACAACTGACGGAACGAAGCACGACGGACTACTGACCACTGACTACGAACAAACTCGGAGATTGCGATGAGCGGAGCAGGGGAAATTGTGCATATCGATCCGGCGGCGGCGCTTCCGGGCGGTGAGGTGTTGATCGAGTGCCGGGCTTACGACACGAGCAGCCTGAACGAATGCCAAGTATTGTTCGGGGAGATGCGGGCGCGTCTGGTTGGCGCGTCACCTGCGCGCGTGCTGGCGCTCGTGCCGGAAGAGTATGAAGAAGGCGGACAACTTGAGGTGACGTTGGAGAGCGGCGACGGCGCGCGCACCGCGCCCGCACAGATCACCATCGGCGAGAAACTCGCGCTCGATCTGCACAACGTCGCCAACCCTGCGTTTGACCCGGACGATGGAGCGCTCTGGGTCATGCGCTCCGGCTCGCGCGGGCAGAAGGAGTTGGTCTCGCTATTCCGCATCACCACCGATGGTCATGTCGTGGACGTGAATGGCGAAATCGTCAACCCGACGGGCCTCGCCTTTGATCAGAACGGCCAACTCTTCGTCACCAGCCGCAACGATGGCACGGTCTATCGCCTGACGCACTTCCACGAAGTCGTGCCGTTTGCGCGCGACCTCGGCATCGCCACGGGACTCGCGTTCGATAAAGATGGCATCATGTACGTCGGCGACCGCACGGGCACGATCTATCGCGTCAACGGTATCGGCGAGGCGCACGAATGGGCCAGCCTTGAACCGTCGATCGCGGCCTATCACTTGGCCTTCGGCCCCGACGGCGCGCTCTACGTCACGGGCCCGACCGTCTCAAGCTTCGACGCCGTGATGCGGATTGATGAGCACGGCGACGCGGAAATTTTTTATCGCGGGCTTGGTCGTCCCGGCGGCCTCGCGTTCGATACTGCGGGCAATCTCTACGTCGCGGCTTCTTTGCGCGGGCGGCGCGGCGTCGTGCGCATCAGCCCGGACGGGCGCGCCGCCACGCTCGTCGTCGCCGGCATGAACGTCATCGGTCTCGCCTTCAGCGCCGACGGCCGTATGGCCGTCGTCACCAACGACTCGGCTTATAATCTGCCGCTCGGCATTCGCGGGACGTTGCTGCGGTGAAAAAGTGGTCAGTGGTCAGTGGTCGGTGGTCAGTAAAAACACGGAAGCTTTTCTACTGACCACCGACCACTGACCACTGACCACTCTGATTTTGACACTCCTGCACCTGCGTGTTAGTGTGGCGCGTTGACCGCCGGACGGCAGTATTGACGGGTGTAAGCAGCTATGGAGAGCAGTATCTGGCAGTTCATCTTCTACATGATCGCGCTGATCTTCTCGCTGTCCGTGCACGAGGCGATGCACGCCTTGATGTCGGATCGGTTCGGCGATGATCTGGCGCGGCATCAAGGCCGCATCTCGCTCAATCCGATCACGCACGTCGATCCCATCGGCACGCTGCTCTTTCCAACCATCGCATTCTTCGCGCACGCGCCGCTTTTGGGCTGGGCGCGGCCGACGCCGGTTAACCCGCTCGCATGGCGCAACAAGCGCGTGGCCAATTTCTGGGTCTCGATTGCGGGCATACTCGGTAATTTAGCGATTGCCATCGTCACCGCGATCATCATCGTCGTGCTGATGCGCACGGGCGCGCTGGCGCAAGACCCGCGATACTGGGGCATCATCGCCGTTGACCGCAATTCGGCAGGCATGGAAGCGGCGGCCCAGTTGCTGGGTATCTTCTTCAAGCTCAATGTCGGGCTGGCCATCTTCAATCTATTTCCCATTCCGCCGCTCGACGGCAGCAAGATTTTGTACAGCATCCTGCCCGATAGCTTCGCCTCAGGCATCGAGGCGCTCGAACGCTTTGGCTTCATGCTGCTATTTATCGCGGTCTTCACGGGCGTGTTCGGTAAAATCTTCGGCTTCGTCATTCCGCTGGCGTGGCAGATTGTTTTTCTCGGAGCTTCATAACGACAGATGAAACGCATCTTCAGCGGCGCGCAGCCGACCGGCAACATACACATCGGCAACTATCTCGGCGCGCTGCGCAATTGGGCCGCGCTGCAACACGAGTACGAGAGTTTTTTCTGCATCGTCAACCTGCACGCGATCACCATCCCGCAAGACCCGCAAGTCTTGGCCCGTAAGACGCGCGAACTCGCGCGTCTCTATCTCGCTTCAGGGATCGATCCGCAGGTCTCGATCATCTTTATTCAATCGGACGTGCCCGAACACGCGGAACTCGCTTGGATTCTCAACTGCATCACGCGCAAATCCGAGCTTGAGCGCATGACGCAGTTCAAGGATAAGGCCGCCAAACAGCGCGAGTCGGTCGGCACAGGGGTGCTCACTTATCCAGTGCTGATGGCCGCGGACATTCTGCTCTATCAGACAGACCTCGTGCCCGTCGGTCATGATCAGAAACAGCATCTTGAACTGACGCGGGATATTGCCGAACGCTTCAACCGCGATTACGGCCAGACGTTTCGCGTCCCCGATCCTTATATCCCCAAGGTCGGCGCGCGGATTCAATCTTTGAGCGATCCGGCGAAGAAGATGTCGAAGTCCGACGAAGACGCAAACGGCGCGATCACGCTGCTCGACGATACAGACACCGTGCGGCGTAAGTTCAAACGCGCCGTCACCGACTCAGGCACGGAGATACGTTTCGACGAGACGCGCCCCGCGATCACAAATCTGTTGACGATCTATCAACTGCTGGCCGACAAGCAGCCCGCCGAAGTTGAAGCGCACTTCGCGGGCAAAGGTTATGCGGCGTTGAAGTCTGAGTTGGCGGACGTGACGATTGAGTTCCTGCGCCCGTTGCAAGCGCGCGCGCGCGGCTACGATGACGCAGAGCTTGATCGCATCCTCGATTCGGGCCGCGAGCGCGCGCAAGCGATCGCGCGCGCGACGCTTGAAGAAGTGAAGGCGCGCATGGGTCTCGTCGGCGTGCAGGCAAAGGCGTGAAGTGAAGCATGGACGAAGTGCAGGAACAAAACTCTGAGTTGAGTGAACCGGACGCGCCGAGCGTCGTGCCGACGACAGACGCATCCGTCGCTGAGCCGGCGACCGTCGTTGCACCTCAAACTGCGAGCGCGGCAGCCGAAGCTGCGCCCGTGCCGCTCAATGTGGCGGGCGCGCGGCCCGAGATCGCTTTGGATCGCGGCGGCGACGAATTGCAGTTGGTGCTCGGCGAGTTTGCCGGCCCGCTCGACCTGTTGCTCTACTTGATCCGGCAAGAGCAGGTGGACATCTACGATATTCCGGTCGCGCGCATCACCGACGAATACCTGCGCTACCTGCGCCTGATGCAAGAGATGGACATCGCCTTGGCGAGCGATTTCCTCGTCATGGCGGCGCAACTTATCGAGATCAAATCGAAGATGCTCCTGCCGCCTGATCCGCTCGCTGAGACGACGGAAGAGGAGTTGTTAGACCCGCGCCGCGAACTGATCGACCGTCTGCTTGAGCATCAGAAGTTCAAAGCGGCGGCACAGATGCTCTGGTCGCGTGCGACCGTCGAGCGTGCGATCTACACGCGCGCGCCTTTGGAGACGGACAAGAACAACCCGGAGGTGTCGGCGGGCGTCTTCGATCTGTTGAATGTCTTTCAGGAGATACTTGCGCGCAAGAAGCAGGAAGTCCTGTTGGAGATCGAGCGCGACGAGGTGACGATGGCGCAGATACTCGAACGCCTGCGCAACATGATCATGTCAGCGGGCGAGTTGAACCTGCGCCAATTCTTCGAGCGCGCCGCGACGCGCCGCGAACTCGTGCTCGCCTTCCTCTCCGTGCTTGAGATCGTCCGCACGTCTGAGATCGTGCTAATTCAGACGGCAACTTTCGGCGACATCATCGCCCGTGTGAACAATGGAAGCAATTAGTGAGATGAACGAAGAGCAAAACGTGCAAGCGACAGAAGAGATCGAGTCCGAGGTCATCATCCACGATGCGGACGCAGAGGACAGAGCCGCGCGCGCGGTTGACGCGGATGAAGCGACCGATGATGAAGTCGCGCCGGCGGGGCCGCGTTCGATGGCCGAGTTGATGTCAACCATCGAAGCGCTCATCTTCGTCTCGGAAGAGCCATTGCCCGCGAAGACCATCGCAGAGGTTTTGGACGAAGAGCGCGGCTATGTCGAGATGGCGCTGGAAGAATTGGCAAAGGAGTTCAACGAGCGCAACGGCGGCTTGCTGATGCGCGAGGTGGCGGGCGGCTGGCAGATCGCGACGCGCCCTGAATATCACGAGCACGTCCGCGCCTTCCTCAAGTCGCGCCCGTCCGCGAAGCTCTCGCTCGCCGCGCTTGAGACGCTCGCCGTCATCGCCTACAAGCAACCCGTTACGATCCCCGAAATCATGGAGATACGCGGCGTGCAATCGCCCTCCGCGATCAAGACGCTTCTCGACAAACGCCTCATCGTTGCCAAAGGACGCAAAGAGACCATCGGCCGCCCGATGATGTACGGCACATCGAAAGAATTCCTGCTGCAATTCGGCTTGAAGGACTTGACCGAGTTGCCGAACGTCGAAGACTTCGAGGACTTGGCGGGCGGAGCATAAAAGCAGAGGTCAAAGGTCGGAGGTTAGCGGTCAGTGAAAACTGTTCTGACTAACCTCTGACCTCTATTGTGGAAGAACGATTACAAAAACTGATCGCGGCGGCTGGCATCGCTTCGCGGCGGCATGCGGAAGAGTTGATCGCGGCGGGCGAGGTGACGGTGAACGGGCAGGTTGTGTCTGAGCCGGGCACGAAGGCTGATCCGGCGCGGGATCACATCAAGGTGCGCGGGCGTTTGATCAATCCGTTGCTTGAAGGACAGCACAAGGTTTACGTGTTGCTGAATAAGCCGAAGGGTTATCTGTCGAGCGTGAGCGATCCGGAGGGGCGACCTTTGGTGACGGATTTGATCCCGAAGTCTCTGGGCAAGGTGCATCCGGTCGGGCGTCTGGATTTCAACACTGAGGGCTTACTGTTGTTGACGAACGACGGCGAGTTGACGAACTACATCACGTCGGCGCGGAATAAAGTGCTGAAGGTTTACGAGGTCAAGGTCAAAGGCGTGCCGCCCGAAGATGCTATCGAACGCTTGCGGCGCGGCATAAGGCTCGATGATGGCGCGCGCACTGCGCCCGCGCACGTTGTGAAGCTTGATGAGACTGGCGCAAACGCTTGGTTCGAGGTCGTGCTGCACGAGGGGCGCAATCAACAGATCAGGCGCATGTTTGATGAGATCGGTCACTCGGTCTTGAAGCTGCGCCGCACACGCATCGGCCGGATCACGGATGAACGATTAAAACCGGGCGCGTGGCGGCATCTGACGCCGACGGAAGTGGCGAGTCTCAAACGCAAAGCTGCGCCGCAAAAACAGGCGCGCGCGGCGGCGAAAAGGCGCGCGGCCGGTCACGTTCGGACGCGGAGTTAGGTTACAATATCCCGTTCAGGCAAACAGCGACGCACCGTCCGGTGTTGCATGAGGGCTTGTCCTGTTTGCCTGTTTTTGCGCGTCTTGATGGAGAGGCTTCGACGGTTCACTATGCAATTCGATCTCAACGAAGAGCAGCAACAGATCAAACAGAGCGTGCGCGAGTTTGCCGAAGGCGAGATCGCGCCGCATGTGCGCGAGTGGGACGAGACGCAGCACTTTCCGGTCGAGTTGTTGCCGAAGCTGGCCGCGCAAGGTTTCATGGGCGTCATCTTCCCCGAACAGTACGGCGGCGCGGGACTGGGTTATGTCGAGTACGTCAGCATCATCGAAGAACTCTCGCGCGTGGACGGCTCGGTCGGCATCTCCATCGCGGCGCACAATTCGCTCTGCTCGAATCACATCTACATGTTCGGCACGGAGGAGCAGAAACAAAAATTCCTCGTGCCGCTCGCGCGCGGCGAAAAACTCGGCGCGTGGGGCTTGACCGAACCCGGCGCAGGCTCAGACGCTTCGGGCACGCGCACGACGGCCGTTAGGAAAGAGAACTGCTGGCTCGTCAACGGCTCGAAGAATTTCATCACGCACGCGATTCACGCAGACATCTGTGTCGCTGTGGCTTCGACCGACCGTGCGATGCGCTCGAAGGGCATCACCGCGTTCATCTTCGAGAAGGGCATGCGCGGTTTCAAGCCCGGCAAGAAAGAGGACAAGCTGGGTCTGCGCGCGTCCGAGACGGCGAGCGTCATCTTTGAAGATTGCTGCGTGCCCGACATGAACCGGCTCGGCCCCGAAGGTCTCGGTTTCATTCAGGCGATGCAGATTTTAGATGGCGGGCGCATCTCGATTGCCGCGCTCGCACTCGGCATCGCGCAGGGCGCATACGAATCGGCGCTTAAGTATTCAAAGGAGCGTAAACAGTTCGGCAAGGCGATCTCAGAGTTTCAAGCGATCCAGTTCAAACTCGCAGACATGGCGACGCAGATTGACGCAGCGCGTTTGCTGACCTATCGCGCGGCTTATCTGAAGGATCAAGGGCGCAAGGTGACGAAAGAGTCTTCGATGGCAAAGCTCTACGCTTCGGAGATGAGCGTCAAAGTCTGCGAGGAAGCGATCCAGATTCACGGCGGCTACGGCTACACCAAAGACTACCCGCCCGAAAAATACTGGCGCGACTCCAAACTCTGCACCATCGGCGAAGGCACAAGCGAGATTCAACGACTCGTGATCGCAAGGCAGTTGTTAAATCAGTGATGAGTGCAGCAGTCAGCACCGACAGCGAACGCATCCTCGCGGGCGAGGCGCGAGCGGTGGCGCGTGCGATCTCGAAGGTTGAAGATGGGGCGGAGGATGCGGCGGAGTTGATGAAGGCGCTCTATCCGCACACGGGGCGCGGCCTCGTTGTGGGCATCACGGGTGCGCCGGGCGCGGGGAAGTCTTCGCTGGTTGATCGGCTGGCGGCTCTGTATCGCAAGCGTAATGAGCGCGTCGGGATTGTGTGCGTTGATCCTTCGAGTCCGTTTTCGGGCGGTGCGATTCTTGGCGACCGCATACGCATGCAGGTGCTCGGACTCGATCCGGGCGTCTTCATTCGTTCGATGGCGACGCGCGGGCATTTGGGCGGGCTTGCGCGTGCGACGGTTGATGCGGTGGCCATACTTGATGCGGCGGGCTATGAGAAGATCATCGTGGAGACAGTCGGCGTCGGGCAGGATGAGGTTGAGATCGTGAAGACGGCGGACGTGTCGGTCGTCGTGCTCGTGCCGGGCATGGGCGACGACGTGCAGGCGATCAAGGCCGGCATCATGGAGATCAGCGATGTCTTCGTCATCAACAAGGCCGACCGCGACGGCGTCCTGCGCACGGAGAAAGAGCTTGAGGCGTTGTTGACACTGGCCACACGGCCGGACGGCTGGCAGCCGCCGATCATCAAGACGATTGCGACCGAAAACAACGGCACGGAAGAACTCGCCGCCGCGATTGCGAGCTATCAAGATTATCAACGAAGCGCGCAGTCCACATCTGCGCGTCGCGCCGCCGTCGCGCGTTGGCGCATCCTAGAGTTGCTCGGCGAGACGCTGCTCGCCCGCGTCGTCAAACGCAACGGCACAAACGCGCGCCTCGACGAACTCGCGCGCGAAGTCGCCGACAAACGGCGCGACCCGTATTCGGCGGTGGAAGAGATTCTGAAAAGCAGTGGGCAGTAAGTAGCAGGCAGTAGGCAGTTAAAACAAACTGCTTTTGCTGCCTACTGCCGCTGCTTACTGCCTACTGCTTATGCACATCGAGCACATCGGCATTGCGACGGCGAAGCTGGACGAGGCGTTGGCGTTTTGGCGCGATGCTCTGGGGCTGGCGGTGGTGCACGTGGAAGAGGTCGCGGAGCAGGGTGTGCGTGTGGCGATGTTGCCGCTGGGCGAGCCGCGCATCGAGTTGCTTGAGCCGACGCATGACGCATCGCCGGTGGCGAAGTTTTTGGCGAAGCGCGGGCCGGGCATACATCACGTGGCGGTGCGTGTCGAAGATATTGGCGCGACGCTTACGCGTTTAAAAGCACAAGGAGCGCGTTTGATTGATGAGACGCCGCGCGTGGGCGCGGCAGGTTGTCTGGTGGCATTCGTCCATCCGGCGAGTGCGGGCGGCGTGCTGCTCGAACTTGTGCAGCATACGTCTGAACATGAAGCGGAATAGAACAAGCGTTTGAGGCTGAAGCGCGGGGCGCAAGGGTTACGTCGCGCGTGCAGCGTAGATCAAATTAAGAAGGAATAGAGTGCAGTTATGATTGTTTGCCCGAATTGTGGTACGTCCGTGATGGAAGGTCAGGCGAGATGTCCGAACTGTGACACGCTCGTCAAAGCGGACGCAACGAATGAATTAACGCAAGGCGATGTCGAACGGGCGGCGACAACGGAAGCCGCGACGAGCGAGTACGCGACCGCGCCAAACGATATGCCGCAGACGAGCGAGGCGGATGCGGCAGCGCCGGTTGATGAATCCGAAGCTGTGGCCGGCGCGAGCAGCGTATCGGATGCATCGTCATACGAAACAGAGTCCGACCGCGCGGCCGATGAAGCTTTCACGACGAGCATGGGCGCAACAGGCGTAGTTGCGCCGGCAACCACGCGACCGGTTGGTGGCATGAGTGCGACGACGAAGGCGCTCATCGCGGCCGGCGTGGCGGTCGTCCTCGCGCTCGGTTTTCTCGTGTGGCAGTGGAAGGGGCGGCGCAGCGAGGCGATCAACGTCTCGGCAGACGACATGTCGCAACTCGTCCAGACGATTGTGCCGCCGCAGGAGTTGACGGCGTTGGCGAACAACCCCGCAGAGCGCAAAAATCTCGCCAAGCAGTTGCGCCAGATACTCGCCATCGGACAAGAGGCGCGGGCTGCGGGCATAGCCGACAAGCCCGAAGTGCAGCGCCAGCTTGAGACGGCGCGCGGCTTGGTCTTGGCGCAGACCTACGCCGATAAACAGAAGAAGGCCGGCATCACGTCGCCCGATCAGTTGTTCACGAACCAAGAGGTTGATAGTTTCATCAACGAACCGGGGCAGCGACAGAACTTCGATCAGTTCCTTAAAGACGCGCAGGACATGGGGCTGATGCCGTCTGCGGCAGGCATCTCCGACCAGCAGAAGGAGCAGCTCATGAAGACCCAGTGGGCCCCTGTGCAAGTGCTCGCGCGGAAAGCGCGCGCGGCGGGTGTGGATAAAGAGCGCATGACGCAGTTGATGTTCAAACTGCAAGAGTCGCAGATACTCGCGCAGAAATACTTTCCGACCCTGAAGCAGAAAGTTGAAGCGACCGATCAGGACATCGACGCCTACATCGCCAAGCATCCCGAATTGGACACGAAGCAGACGCGCGCAAAAGCCGAAGAGGTCTTGAAGCGCGTGAAGGCGGGCGAAGATTTCGCCGCGTTGGCCAAAGAGTATTCAACCGATCCGGGCAGCAAAGACAAAGGTGGCGAGTTGCCTTGGTTCAAGCACGGCGAGATGGTCAAGCCGTTCGAGGATGCAGCCTTCAGCATGCAGCCCGGCCAGACAAGCGATGTGATCGAGACGCCGTTCGGCTTCCACATCATTCAGACCGAAGAGAAGCGCACGACTAAAGGCGAAGACGGCAAAGATGAAGAGGAAGTGCACGCGCGTCACATCTTGATCGGCTATCCGAGCGCGCAGGGCAATCCGTTCGGTGCGCCGCAGTCGCCACGCGAACAGGCGAAGGCTGCGGTCGAGAAAGAGAAGCGCGACAAGTTGATTGACGAGATCGCCGCGCGCCAACACGTGACGGTGGCCGAAGACTTCAAGGTCGAAGCGCCGCCCGCGCCGCCGATGGTCTCGCCGCATGGTCTGCCCGGCGAAGAGGACATGCCGCCCGCAGGCGCAGAACAACCCGCAGCGCCGCCCGTGCAGTCGCCGCACGGCAGCAACGCGAATAAGAAGTAGGCCGTAGGCAGTAAGCAGTAGGCAGTTAAAGCAAAAGACATTTAAGACGAAGTCGCTCTTTGCTCCTTAGCCTTTACTGCCTGCCGCCTGCCGCCTGCTGCCTGCTGCTTACTGCTTTCTCATGCTTTTGGGCGATTACCGGATCGAGGTCGTGCCGGACACGGAGTTTCGCTTGGACGGCGGAGCGATGTTTGGCGTCGTGCCGCGTGCTTTGTGGGCGCGGGTTGCGCCGCCGGACGAAGAGAATCGCGTGCGTCTGAATGCGAACTGTCTGTTCGTCGAGGCGGGGCGCGAGCGGATACTGATCGAGACGGGTATCGGCGATAAGTGGTCGGCTAAGCAATGCGTGATGTACGGCATCGAGCGCGAGCGCACGCTTGTCGAGTCGGTCAAAGCCATCACGGGCTACGGCGCGGACGAGATCACCGTCGTCGTCAACACACACTTGCACTTCGATCACGCGGGCGGCAATACGACGAAGGCCGCAAGCGGGCGCATCGTGCCGACGTTTCCGAACGCGCGTTATCTTGTCGCGCGCGCGGAGTTTGCGCACGCCGAAGCGCCGCACGAGCGAGACCGCGCGAGTTATCTGCCGGAGAACTGGATGCCGATGTTCGAGCGCGGGCAACTGGAATTGCAGCCCGACGTCTATGAGATCGTGCCGGGCTTGGTGCTTGAGACTGTGCCCGGCCATTCGCGCACGATGCAATGTGTGCGCTTGACGCGCGCCGGGCGCACGCTCTACGGCTTCGCCGATCTGGTGCCGACGCGCGCACACGTGCCGTTCGCGTGGGTCATGGGCTACGACCTCTATCCGGTCGAAACGCTTGAAGCCAAAAAGCGTCTGCTGCCGCAAGCCGCGCGCGAAGGCTGGCTCTGTCTGTTCTATCACGACCCTGATATGCCGCTTGGTCATGTCATCGAAGAGGATGGCAAGCTACGCGCGGTCGGTTTAGCGGTGAAGCAAGATTGATCTTTTCGAGGAGAATAATTGGAGATGACAACTGCGCAGATCGGCATCATTGGCGGCAGTGGTTTGTATCAGATGCCGGAGTTGCAGGACGTGGAAGAGGTGCGCGTCGAGACGCCGTTCGGTGCGCCGTCGGATGCGTTTATCTTGGGCACGCTCGAAGGCGTGCGCGTTGCGTTTCTGCCACGCCACGGACGCGGACATAGGTTCACGCCGACGGAGTTGCCGTTTCGCGCGAACATCTATGCGCTGAAACTGCTCGGCGTCGAGCGCATCCTGTCGGCGTCGGCGGTCGGCTCGTTGCAAGAGCGTTATGCGCCGCTCGATATAGTCATCCCCGAACAGTTCTTCGACCGCACACGCGCACGCGCGCACGAGTCAACCTTCTTCGGCGAGGGCATCGTCGCGCACGTCACCTTCGCGCATCCTGTGTGCGCAGAGTTGAGCGACGTGCTCGAAGCGTCGTGCAAGGTCGCAGATGTGAACGTGCATCGCGGCGGCACATACCTTTGCATGGAGGGGCCGGCGTTTTCGACCAAAGCCGAGTCGCACGTCTATCGCTCTTGGAACATGGACGTGATCGGCATGACGAACTTGCAGGAGGCGAAGCTGGCGCGCGAGGCGGAAATCTGCTACGCGACGCTCGCGCTCGTCACCGATTACGACTGCTGGCACGAAGGGCACGACGCCGTCACGGTCGAGACTGTCATCGAATACTTGAACAAGAATGTGCGCAACGCGCAAGTGATCATGCGCGCGGCGGTGCGCCGTCTGAGCGAGCAACCGCGCGGCTGTCAATGCGGCTCGGCCCTCAAGAACGCCATCTTCACCGCGCCCGAACTTTGGCCCGACGCGACAACGCATAAGCTCGATGCCATCATCAAAAAGTACCGAAAGCAGTGACGAGTGATGAGTTAAAAACTTTGCCCTTTGCTTACCACTTGTCATTCGTCACTTGTCATTGTAGTTGAGAGGTTATTATGAAAAAGTTTCTGCCGGTTGCTTGCTGCTTGCTGCTGTCTATGCTGTGCGCGTCTGTTTCGGTGCAGGCACAGGGCGGCGCGGTGAAGAGCGGGCCTGATCCGACGACGATTCGCGACCCGGAACTCGAACGCGATTCGGTGAAGAATCTCGAAGCCGCGAAGCTCTACTTCAACATGCGTCACGCCTACGTCGCGTCGCTCGCGCGCTGCGAAGAGATCATCGCGGGCAATCCGAACTTCTCGCGGATTGACGAGGCGCTCTGGTTCGCCGGCATGAGCAACCTGTACCTGTCGCAAGGCAAAGGCAAGCAAGCGCCCGATCCAAAAATCTCTGCCGAACAATACCGCGAGGAAGCGCGCCGCTACCTGTCGCAATTGGTCAAGGATTACCCCGACAGCAAGTTCCACAAGAAAGCGGAAGAGGAACTGAGCAAACTCGGCGACGAAAAGCAGAAAGCAGAAGGCAGTAAGCAGTAGGCAGCAAACCCAGTTTTGTTTTAACTGCTTACTGCCTACTATTCCTTCACAGGAGAACATCACAACGTGTCATTGTTAGTTGTTGGTTCGGTCGCGTTCGATGCAGTGGAGACGCCGTTTGGCAAGCGCGACAAGATGCTGGGTGGTTCGGCCGCCCATTTTTCTTTGAGCGCGAGTTATTTTACAGATGTGCGCGTGGTCGGCGTGGTCGGCGGCGATTTCGGCGACGAAGAGTTGGCCGTCTTGCAAGGGCATGGCGTGGACACAAGCGATCTCGAACGCATCCCCGACGGCAAAACTTTCTTCTGGCGCGGGCGCTACAGCTACGATCTCAACACGGCGCACACGCTCGACACGCAACTCAACGTCTTCGCCGACTTCAAACCGAAACTATCTGAAGCGGCGCTGCAATCACGCCTCGTCTTTCTCGGCAACATTCAACCGGACTTGCAACGCGGCGTGCGCACGCAGATCACGGGCGCGGAGTTGGTCGCGATTGACACGATGGACTACTGGATCAACACGGTGCGCGAGAGCGTGCTCGAAGCGATTCGCGGCGTCAACGTCGTCATCATCAACGACGCGGAGGCGCGGCAGCTTGCGTCCGAGCCGAATCTGATCAAAGCGGCGCGCAAACTGCTCGCAGAAGGGCCGCGCGCGCTCGTCGTCAAACGCGGCGAATACGGCGCGGCACTCTTTACGCCCGACACATACTTCGCCATTCCCGCTTACCCGCTCGAATCGGTCTTCGATCCAACGGGCGCAGGCGACACCTTCGCCGGTGGCTTCATGGGCTATCTCGACAGCCAAGACACGATTGACGAAGCGGCGCTGCGCCGCGCGATGATCTTCGGCTCAGTCATGGCCTCTTTCAACGTCGAAGAGTTCGGCACAGAGCGCGTGCAACGATTGACGCACGCAGAGATCAACGAACGCTTCCGCGCCTTCAAACGCATGACCCACTTCGAGGAGATTCCGTTCGAGCGCGCGGTCAAGGCCGTGCAATAAGATAAGTCAGAACCGCCTGCGGTAGCGGGCGGGTCTTAGTTACATCACTGCATACCCGCCCGCTACCGCAGGCGGTTCTGACATGAGTTCTTTTGGGTTTGAAGTTTCGCGTGCCGAGTCTTAAACTAACGCGGAAATTCAAGCCCGAACATTTTTGGTGGCAAATTTATGTTCTGTCCTGTCTGCGAGTCGGAATACGAGCCGGGCATTACTGAATGTCCAGATGACGGCACGGAGTTGGTCGAGCGGCTGACGCCGGAGAACACTGTGCGCGATCACAGCGAGGCGCGGTTCGTGGCGTTGCATAACGTCGGCTCGCCGGCAGAGGCCGAGATGGTAGCGGACATACTGCAACAGAACGACATACGCGCCGTCGTGCAATCCGGCGGCTCCGACGCGTTCTCGCCGCTCCTTTCAACCACCGCGCCCGGCGCGCTCGTGCTCGTTGACGAACGCGATTTTGACCGTGCACAGGAAATCTATAACTCCTTCTTCGGGCGCGACACCACGCCGCTCACCGGCTCGACGCTCCAAGACGAAGAAGCGCTCGGCGATGAAGGATAAAAGCAGAGGTCAGAGGTTAGAGGTCAGAGATCAGTTTTGTCTTTCACTAACCTCTAATCTCTGACCTCTAACCTCTGAGGTGTTCTTATGCAAGAAGCAAGCGCCGCTATCGTGGTTTTGATTACGACGGGCAGTCGGGAAGAGGCTTTGCGTCTGGCCGAGATGTTAGTTGGGGCGCGGCTCGCAGCCTGCGTGCAGGTGTTGCCGGAGATGGAATCGATCTATCACTGGCAGGGACGGATCGAGCGCGCGCCTGAAGTGTTGCTGTTGGTGAAGACGACGGCCGCACGCTTCGCCGAGTTGGAACATGCAGTGCGCGCGCTGCACAGCTACGAGACGCCTGAGATCATCGCGCTCCCGATCACCGCCGTCTCCGCGCCGTATCTCGAATGGCTCACCGGCGCTGTCCAAAGACAGACCGGAGCATTACCGGCGACGCAGGGCAGTTAAGCCCGACTGGTTTTCTCACCCAGTAATATCACTCGATACTTCCTCGTGCATCCGGCTGAGCGCATCCTGACTGCGGACGATGATCTCGACGACTTCGGCGGGCGAGTCTGTGCAGTGGAGCAATAGCAGATCGGGATCAGCGATCATGCGTTGGGCGAGTAGAACTTGCTTGACCCAGTCCACCAGTCCGCCCCAGTATTTTGTGCTGAAGAGGACGACGGGGAAGTTTTTGATCTTGCGCGTCTGTATGAGCGTGAGCGCCTCGAACAGTTCGTCGAGCGTCCCATAGCCGCCGGGGAAGATGACGAAGGCGGTGCTGTATTTGACGAACATCGTCTTGCGCACGAAGAAGTAGTTAAACTTCAGCGAGCGCGTCTGGTAAGCGTTGGGTTTCTGCTCCGTCGGCAGTTCGATGTTGCAACCGATGGAGACGCCGCTCGCCTCAAACGCGCCGCGATTCGCGGCCTCCATGATGCCGGGGCCGCCACCTGTGATGACGGCGAAGCCCGCGCGCACAAGCAAGCCGGCCGTCTCCTGCGCCGCCCGGTAATACTCGCTATCGCGCGGCGTTCGTGCCGACCCAAAGATCGAGACACCGCGCGTCACCGTCGCCAACTCGTCAAAACCTTCGACGAACTCACCCATGATCCGAAACACGCGCCAAGTATCCGTGTGCGTAAACTCGTCGAGGCGCGGCGACTCGAGCAACTGCTCGTCCTGTGTCACCCGCGCGCCCGCGCGATTCTTCTCTTTGCCTTTGGTCTTTGCCATTGGTCAGTGGTCAGTGGTCAGTGGTCAGTGGTCAGTAAAGACAGTTCTTTTAACTGATCACTGTCCACCGACCACTGACCACTGTTCTTCAAAATGCCATGATGTTGTAGCCGCAGTCCACGTGGAGGACTTCGCCGGTGATGGCGGAGGCGAGCGGGCTACAGAGGAAGAGGGCGACGTTGCCAACCTCGCGCGCTTCGACGTTGCGACGCAAGGGCGCACGGTCGGCGTGGTGCTTGAGCATCGTGGAGAGATTGCCGACGCCGCGTGCGGCGAGCGTGCTGATGGGGCCGGCGCTGATGGCGTTGACGCGTATGTTGTCCTTGCCCAAGTCCCACGCGAGATAGCGCGTCGAGGCTTCGAGCGCGGCTTTGGCGACGCCCATCACGTTGTAGTTCGGCACAACCTTCTCCGCGCCGTAGTAGGTCATCGAGACGATGCTGCCGCCCTCTCGCATCAAGGGGCGGGCGGCGCTTGCAAGCTGCGCGAGCGAGTAGGCGCTGATGTCGAGCGCGGTTAAGAATGCGTCGCGGGTGGTCGCGGCAAACTCGCCTTCGAGCGCCTCGCGCGGCGCAAAGGCGAGCGAGTGGACGAGAAAATCCAAGCGCCCGTAACGCTCGCCCACGCGCCGGAACGTCTCCGCGACCTGCTCCGGTTTCTGCACGTCGCACTCGACGAGCAGCGGGTCGCCGCTCAACTCGCGCGTCAACCCTTCCACGTTCTCGCGCAAACGCTCGTTCTGATACGTGAACGCCAACTGCGCGCCCGCGCCCGCCAAAGCCTGCGCCGACGCCCAAGCAATCGAACGCTTGTTCGCCACGCCGAAGACGATGCCGATTTTGTTTTCAAGCATAGATTCGTTAACCCGCGTTGCACGCTAAGCTCTATTTAACCAAGCGGAATTTAGTCTCAAGCTCAAAGGTAATGTTCGCATTGAGGTCGGAAACTTTTGCCTTCACCTTATACTCGCCCGCAGGATCATTCTCTCTCATTCGGAAGGCTAGAATTGCTCTGCCTAATTGTATATTCGGCGCGGGCGGAGCTTGCTCCTTCCAGAGCGGCTGCCCTTTTTGCTCACCATAGATACTGCCATCGGGCTTGTAGATTGTGTAATCCACTTCTGAATTACACACGCCTTGAGCATCTTGCTTGCAGCCTGCGAACAGAACAAAAGCGCCAAGCGAAGCGCCGCGCTTCACGTCGGTAGCGGAGTTGATCTTAGGGGTTTCCGGCTTAAGCCACTCCTTTATGAACTCACGCGGGTTTTCCACCACGATAAGATGACCACCAAAGCCGTTTACTTCCTTGCGATCAGCGGCATCAGCGGCATGCTCGCCATTTGCCTTCCATTGAGAATACACAGGCGAAGCAGCAAGCAGGATTAGAAATGATAAAGCGATGAGGCTTTTCATCTGTCTTTCTCCAAAACTCTGAGACGCGAGAGACTACGTGGCTGTGGTCATCAGTGCTTTCGCGGCTTCAGGGGGTAAGTCAACGAAGACGAAACAGGCGGCCGGATAGAGGTAGTCCTCGCCTGTCTCGTCTATGACTCTGAGATAGTTGCTGCGGGCCGCCGATTCGTCGGGGAGAATCTGATAGACGGTTCTGACCTTCAGATCGTCAGGATAGCTGGCGTTATTGATGCAGATGGCGAAACGCGTCTGTGTGTCTTGACCTGCCATACGGAACTCAGTCGAGATAACGTTTGATCTTCATGCGCACCTTGCCGATGCCATGCGCCTCGTACCAGTGAACCTCAGCCAGCCGTATCGTACCATCCGAGAGGCGCACGTTGGCAACCCCTTTCCGCTTACGCCAACGACCGCGCCCGAACCGCGCGCGCAACTGCGGCAACTCCCGAATCGAACTGCCGACGGCGATTGTCTCTACATCAGAAATCTGGCCGACAAGCTCGAAATCTTGATCCACATTCAATCTTTACGCCGCCGCGCTCGCGGCTTCGCCGTTGATTAAACGGCCGTAGTCGCCGCTCTCTGTCCATTTGAGAATTTCGGAGACGCGCCAGACGGGGAAGGGGTGCGTTAGGCCGGACGTGATGATGTCGGCCCAGAAGCGGTCGAGCGCCTTCTCGTCGTAGTTCTTCTGGAAGTCGCGGGCTTGCGCGAGAAATTGATCGTAGTCCACGCGCGAGGCGAACGTGCCGCCGCAGAGCTTCATCATCGTGCGCCCGATTACGTCTTCGTCCTGCGTGACAAGGAGCGCCGCACGGTCGCACGACAACTCGGCTCGGCGTGCCCAAGCGAGCAGCGCCGCGCGCATCGTGCTCGATAGAATCTGCGCGACGATGTTGGCAATCGGCGCGGCGGTGAGGGCGACGTTCGCAAGCGCCTCCAAGAGATGCGCGACCGTTAGATAGAGCACGTGCTCGGCGTGTATGTGCCCGACCTCGTGCGCGATGACGGCGAGCGTCTCTTCGTCGGTCAGACGTTCGAGCAGACCCGAATAGAGCACGATGGTCGGGCGTTCGACGCCGCCCGTGAAGGCGTTCACGACAGGCGATTGCTGCACGTACAAGTCCGGCATGTCCACGCCCAAAGTCGTGCAAGCGACTTGCAGCTTGGCGTAAAGGTCTGGGCACTGCTGCGGCGTCACACGCACCGCGCTCGCCATGAAGATGACGCGAATCGCCGACTCGCCCGTGACCGACAACAGCTTCTTCACCGCCGTATCAATCCCCGGAATCGCGCGCAGCGCCGAGAGCGCTCGGCTGTCCGCCGGATGTATGTACTCGTGCTTCGATAGCTCCGCGAACTTCTTATGCGCCGCATCCGACAGAGGCAGACGACAACGCCCGCACTTCGCCGAGCCGTTCGCCTCAGGGTGCGTCTGATTCAACTGACCACAGTAGCGGCAACGCACCTGCGCGCCGCCGATTGATTCAACATTCGATTCAGGGTTGGACACGTTATCTTCAGGCATGGCTTGATCCCTTCACAATAACAAGACTTCGGCGCACGTTCACCGGGAGACTACTGGCGGGAGCATGCGCGTCGGCGCAAGTATCAACGATAGACGGGCGCGAAGCAAGCGCAGAATTTGCGACGGAATGCAGGTCAGTACCGCCTGCGGTAGCGGGCGGGTCTTGGTGGCGAGACGACACCCGCCCGCTACCGCAGGCGGTACTGACTTCGACTGCTCCGCGCCATCCGTTAAGCGCATTTGTCTGAGCAAAAGCCCCTCATGAATGCGCAAAAGGTCGTTTCGGAGGTTCGTTAAGAGCTTGCGGACGTATAGATGCTCTTAACGAACATCGGCGAAGAGCAAACGAAGCTTCCGTAAGAGCTTTTGAACATTCATTAGGAGCTTTTGGGGGTTCGTTTGCTCTTAACGAAACTTCAAAAGCTCTTACGGAAGCTTCATTTGCTCCTAATGAATGTTCAAAAGCTCTTGTCGAAACCCCAAAACCTCTTAACGAAACTCCGAAATCTCCTAATGAAACCCTAAAACCTCGTTCTGAACGCCCGGCAGCGCCGTATGAACGCGCAAAAAGCCCGCTATTTCTCAATGTTTGAAGTGCCGGATGCCCGTAAAGACCATCGCCAGCCCGTGCGCGTCTGCGGCGGCGATCACTTCCTCGTCGCGCACGGAGCCGCCGGGTTGAATGACGGCGGTGATGCCGTGCTTGGCAGCTTCGTCAATGCCATCGCGGAAGGGGAAGAACGCATCGGACGCGAGCACCGAACCGGCGACGGGAAGTTGCGCGCGCGCCGCGCCGAGCCGGACAGAATCAACCCGCGACATCTGCCCCGCGCCCACGCCGACCGTCTGCCCCGCACGCGCATAGACAATCGCGTTCGACTTCGTATGCTTGCAGACCGTCCAAGCGAACAGCAACGCCTCGATCTCTTCATCGGTTGGCGCGCGTTTGGTAACGACCTTGAGCATGTCGCGCGTCAGACGATGCGTGTCGCGCGTCTGCATAAGCATGCCGCCAGTGATCTGTCTGTACTCAAGTCCGGTTGCCACGCGCGGCTCGCCCGCGCGCAACACGCGCAGGTTCTTCTTCGTCCGTAAAACTTCAAGCGCCGACTCGGCAAAATCAGGCGCGACGACGACCTCCGTGAAAATCTCTACGACCGCACGCGCCGCCGCTTCATCTACGTTGCGATTGAACGCCACAATGCCGCCGAACGCCGACACCGGATCGGTCGCCAACGCGCGCCGGTAAGCCTCTTCAACGCTCGCGCCTAAGCCTACGCCCGCCGGATTCGTATGCTTGATAATCGCGCACGCCGTCTCATCAAAATCGCACACCAACTGCCATGCAGCATCGGCATCCACGTAGTTGTTGTAAGACATCTCCTTGCCAGCGAGAATCTCAGCCATGCCGAAGCCACGTTGCGCGTTCGTGGCATAGAGCGCGGCCACTTGATGAGGGTTCTCGCCATAGCGCAAGTCGTGAGTCTTGCGTAAAGTCCACTGCGCGAAGTCGGGCGGTCTTTGTGCGCTTTCGATGGATGGCAGGACGGGTGGGCTGGTTACCCTATAGCTTCCACCAGACATTTCAAATATGCTGAAGCTGTTGTAGCAACTTCCACCGCCGCCGGCAAAACCACCGATCCCGCCTGTGCCAGCACTAGCTACATCGTGGGCAGTTTCGGGCGGAGACGTGGCGCGTGTACTCTGCGCAAGATACGCACTGATAGCAACGTCATAGATAGCCGTAAGTTGGAAGGCACGCAGAGCCAGTTCACGCCGCAAGCGCAAAGAGGTCGCGCCCTCGTACATGCTCAACTCATTGATGACCTCTTGATAATCTCCGGCTGAGACGACAACCGTCACATCATTGTGATTCTTCGCAGCAGAACGGATCATTGCTGGCCCGCCGATGTCGATCTGTTCGATGGCTTCTGCGAGTGCGACACCTTCACGCGCGATGGTTTGCACGAAGGGATAGAGGTTGATGACCACGAGATCAATCGGCTCGATCTGATGCTCGTTGAGCGCAGACATGTGTGCGGCGTTGGCGCGGACGGCGAGCAAGCCGCCGTGGATGCGCGGATGCAGGGTCTTGACGCGCCCGTCGAGCATTTCGGGGAAGCCGGTCACGTCCGCCACGTCGCGCACCTGTAGGCCCGCCTCGCGCAACGCACGCGCCGTCCCACCCGTGCTCAGCAACTCAACATCGAAACCGCTCAGCGCACGCGCGAACTCGACGAGACCCGTCTTGTCCGACACGCTCAACAACGCACGCCTGATGCGGCGCAATCCTTTGTCGTTTTGTTCACTCATAGATTTTTTCGCATGACAGGTGACGAGAGGCTGTCAGCAATCAGCCGTCAGCATTCAGCTTTCGTCTTTGGCTGAACGCTGATTGCTGATAGCTGATAGCTGCTTGTCACTTGTCACCTGTCACGGCTTTCAAGCTGTACGTTTCGCGTAGCTGGCGGACGCGGAGTTTGCGTGCGCTGGCGCTTGTTAGATTAACTGTGATGCGATGCTCGCGCGGCTCGCGGCCGGCTGCGTCGAGATAGAAGCCGAGCATGTATTGCGTCTGCAAGTCTGTCGTGATGGCGCGAAAGACGGGCGCGAGATCGAACGGCGTGCGCGGATCAAATGCGGCGCGTGCGTCGGCAGCGAGGAAGTATTGCCCGCCGGTGCGCTCGGCCAGTTCACGAAAGCCGTGCGCGGGCCGGCGCACGGCCAACGTGCCGTCGTGCGGCGCAAAGAGCGGCAGATGGATCACGTAAAAGGTGACGTTGCGCTCATTGGCGGCAGCGATCACTGTGGCGGCGCGGGTTGTGCTGGCGGTGTCGAGGCCGTCGCTCAAGATGATAGCGATGCGTCGCTCGCGTGCGTCGGATGGACGCGCGTCGAAGGCGCGGACGGCGGCGAGCGCGGCGTCGAAGATAGCTGTGTGCTGGTTTGGTCGGGCGTCGATCTTAAACGCGGCGCGGGCCTGTTCGACATCTGTGGTGAAGGCTTGCGTCAGGCTTGCTCGCTCGTCGAAGGTGAGCACGGCGACTTGTGAGTTGTGCCCGAACTGATCGAAGAGCGCGAGGGCGGCGGCGCGTTGACGTTCGATGTTTTCACGGATGCTGCCTGAAGCGTCGAGCGCAAACAGGAGCGCGACGCGCGTCGAGCCAATGGCGAAATAACTTATGGGGACGACGCGACCATCGTTGCGCAGAGTGAAGTCTGTCTGTGTGAGATTGGCGACGCGCTTGTTGTGTGCATCTGTGACGACGACGGGCACGGTGATGAGGTCTGTGCGGACACGCACGATCTCTTCATCGTTCGGCGCATTGGTCTGCGCGAAGACGCAGAGGTTGAGCGCGAGCAGACTGAAAGTTAAGAGGCTGGACAGGGCACGGGCGGAGCGGGCAGCGCGCGGCAGAGTTTGACGCTTGAGCGGCGCTGCGCTTTTATCCATCGAGGTCGCGGGCTAAAACAGAAACCGCCCGAAGAACAGGATGCTCAGGATGACGGCGATGGTGATGATGATGATCTTGACGAGACTCACGATGCACGTTCCTTTGGTTGAAGCTCATCAACAGCCCCCAAGCGCGAGACCGACATTCTATCGGCGCTTGATGGATTGTGTCAACGATGAAACAGGCGAGTTAACGAAGATATCAAAAGCAAAGCCCGCCGCGCTGTTGGTCTAAAACCAAGAACGCGCGGCGGGCCGGTTGAGTTCCAATTTCCTACGGCGCTTTTAGAACGTAATACCGATCTGTCCTTGGAACGTGCGCGGGGTGACGAAGTGCGTGCCACTGAAGGTTGAAAGGAAATTGTAGAGCGCCGCCTTATTCGTCAGATTGATGACGGTAAAGCGCGCGGTCATGCGTGTGTGCTCCGTGCGCAGCAGGTTGTCTGTGCCGACGCTCAGATCGAACAAGTGGCGCGGGGCGATGCGCGGCGGATTGGTGTCGTCGTTCTCCGTGCCGTCGGCCGGAATGCGCACGCGCAAAGCGCCGCGATTGGACGAGTCGCATGTGGTGATCCCGTGCGTCGGCGTGGCGAAATCGTTGCCGCAGAACAGACCGATCTGCGCTTGCTGATCGGGCGTGAACGTGAGCGCCGTGGCGAAGTCGGTCACAGCGCCCGCGACGAGGCCGCTGTCGTAGCGCCAAGTGAAGTTCACATAAGGCGCGAGCCGCTTCCAATTGTTGAATTGGTATTGGAGCTGCGTCGTCTGTTGGAACTTCTGATCGTGGTCTATGCGGAAGACGCCCGTCGGCAGATCGGAGTTGAAGAACAGACCGCCTGACTCCGGCGGGAAGAAGCGCGCGCGTGTGTGCCCGCCGACGAAGAAGGCAGAGAACCCGTGATAGTTCGTTAGATTGACGCGCGCCGAGATGCCATCAATCTTCGACTTCTGCCAAGAGATCGGGAAAGTGATTGGCGTATTCAGCAGGACATTGAAGTCGTAAGCGTTCGTCGTGCGCTTATTGAAGTAGTCAATGTCGAAGACGACGAGCTTGCCGAAGCCTTGTTGAAAACCGACATCGAACTGATTGCGCCGGCCCGGTTTCAAGGGCTGACTGATCGCGCTGCCAAGCACGCCATCGGCGAGACCGCCCGCACCCGTCGCGCTCGACAGGATCAGGTTCTCGTTGTAAGGCGTCTCGAAGTTGTGCGTGTAGGAAGCGCGCAGCACGGTGTTCGTGCGTTTGACGAGATAAGACGCGCCGAGTCGCGGTTGGAACGAATGATCGTGGCTGATGCCGTCGTAGTTGTCGAAGCGCAAGCCCAAGTTGAGCGTCAGATTGTGGAGCGTGATGTTGTCCTGTGCGTAGGCGGCTTCCTGTTTGATGTCTGTGTGGCCGTGAAAATTGAACAGATGCCCGCCGCGCGTTAGATCGAACTGCAAGAGGCCGGGCAGGAAGTCGGGACTGGCCGGATCGTTGAAGTTCGGATCGGTGATGCCGAACTGGAAATTCTCCGTCAGGAACGTGTGCGATAGCTGCACGCCGAACTTAGCGTTGTGAATGCCGTTGACGTAGGCCACATCGGCCTTGACGCCGACGTTGTTGAGCCGGCGCTGTTGATTGATCGTCGTCGTCTCGTCGGAGAACGGATTGGCGCTCGGAAAATATTTGACGATGTCGAGCCGATAGTACGGATTGATCGTCAAGATCGTGTGCGGGTTGAAGACGTGAACGAGACCGGGCGCGATGTTGAGCGAATGCACAAGCTGATGTTGATCTTGACCGAGCGCCTGCTGGTCGAACGTGTTCGGCTGCTGGAACTTGTTGCGCGCCAAAAACAGGTTCACGTGGAACGTGTCTTTGGGCGAGAGCGCGTAGTCGAAGCGGTCGAAGAGGTTGAAGGACGTGCCGCGATCATGGAGCACGGTGAATTCGGGCGCGTCGAGAAAACGGCCCGACCGATCAAAGTTGAAGTCAACGAAGTTGCCCGCCTTGGCATTGCCGTAAGCGAGCGAAGTCTCCTGATTGACCGTGCCGAACGTGCCGTAGGTGAAAGTGATGTTGCCGGTCGGCTTCTTTTGATTCAAACCCGACTTGGTGATCGCATTGACGACCAGACTTGTCTTGTCGCCAAACTCTGCGGGTGTCGCGCCCGTGATGATCTCAAGCGACTGAATGGCGCTCGGCGGCAGTTGCGTGGAGAAGGCTTTGCTCTGCTGATCGGAGACGGGTTGATTGTCAACCGAGTATGAAACTTCCGCGTGATCGCCTTGCGGGTGGAAGAAGCCGTTCGAGTCGGCGACGACGCCGGGCGCGGCGAGCGTGACCACATCACTCAAGCCGGAGCCGGGCGAGCGGATAGGCAGTTTGTTGATGAGCGATTGATCAACGTCAGTATGCGTGGTCGGCACGTTTTCGAGGACGTTGAGTGTTTCTGTGACGGTCACTTGTTCCGAGTTGATCTCGCCGACCGCCAGCGTGATCTTCAAGGTGATCGGCACGGAAGTCCGCACCGCCACAGCCTGTTGTTCGGGCGCGAAGCCATTGGCCGTGACCGTAATTTGATAGTTTTGCTGCGGCACATCGTTGAAGCGGAACGAGCCGGTCTGATCTGTGTTCGTGGTGCGCGTGTAACCCGTCACTGGATTTTCGATTTTGACGGTGGCGTTGGGCAGGACGGCGTTGTTCGGATCGGTGATGACGCCGGTGACAGTGCCGGCGCTGCCGAGCGCCTGCGCCGCCGCCAATGGACTCAAGAGCGCAACGGCAGTCAGCAGAAGAATGAGTTGGAGTGTCTTTGCGACAACACCTTGACGAATCATAGCTGTGAACCTCTCTGCAATAGCGAGCATGGAATGTAGCGCTGCTCCGGTCCGAAAGTTGCCGCGCGCGAGTTGCGCACTAGGCAAAGCGGGGAACAGCGTTCATTGATATGTCATGCCGACGCGCGAACGCGGGGGCGTGACAAGTGGAGAGCGGCTTAAAGCAGAGAAGTGAGCGGCGGCGCGCGCCCGCGTCTGGGCGTGTCCATGTGCGAGTAGTAACACGCAACCAAAGCTGACGTAGCAGCCGTGGCTGTTAGCGGCCGGAGCGCGAAGGATTGAGCTTGGAAAAGTCCGTTGGCGAGATTTTGATGAAGCTGACAGATCAGACAGTCGCCGTGTGAAGATGTCTGTCTGGATGAAAGATCGGAATCGTTCGTTTGCGTGACGGCGCGTGCCTCGCGCTCGTGCGCGGGCACTAAGCCGCCGTGACTGTGCACGGCCTCGACCGTCGCGCCGTACACCAACAACACAAGCAACACGCTGGCCAGCCCGCGCCCAAAGAGGCTTGGGCGTCGGCGCGCAGTCGAGTTGAACAAGCTGGTCACTGTTTCGAGCACTATGCTACAGTCAAAACTGATTCGAGGGATGACGAAATATAAACGTTTATTCACGAAGCTGTCAAAGCGATCTTCTGTGCGTCGGTGCTCGCTTAACAACTGTGCGCTGATAGTCAAGCGCATAATTGGCGCGGTGTTCTGTCTGTTCGCTGCCGGTGTTGCGACCTCTGCGCAGACTTTAACCGCGCACATTCGCGTCGTCTCGCTCGCGCCGCCGCGCATCAGCGTCGAAGGCACGAGCGACAGACCAGCGACCGCTTGGTCGTTTCGGACGACCTACGCCGGTCTGCTCGGACTCGGCGCACGCTTTGAGCAGTTAACGCTCACCGACGCACAAGGCGCGAACGTTCCGTTGCGCCAACTTGCGCCGGGCGAATACGAAGCGGGGCGACCGGCGCAGAGTTTTCATTACGAAGTGAAACTTGAGCCGCCCGGATTGGACGCAGCCGCCGCGCACGTTTCATGGTTGACGCCAGAGCGCGGAATTTTGATGCCCGGCGACCTGCTACCGCTGCCAGTGGCGCGCGCGAAATTACAATTAACGCTGCCCGCAGGTTGGCAGAGCATTGCGCTGGATGAGCCGGCCGCCGATGGTCGTTACGACATCGCGCAGGCTGAGTCGAGTGTGCTTTTCGTCGGCCGCGAGTTGCGCCAACAACAGGCGCGCGCTGGCGCGACCGCGTTCACCTTGGCCTCGGCGGGCGACTGGGCTTTTGCAGATGAAGACGCGGCGCGGCTCGTGCAAGATATTTTGCGCGAGCATGAGCGTGCGACCGGCACAGCGCCGCGCGAACGCGCGCTCGTGATCGTCGCGCCGTTCCCGCGCCAAGTGTCTCCGCAAGAGTGGAGCGCGGAGACGCGCGGCGGCACGGTCGTCATGCTTGTGGGACGCGAACCGGCGAAGACGGCCGCGCTCGCACAGTTGAGCCAGCCGCTCGCGCATGAACTGTTTCACCTGTGGGTGCCGAACGGGTTGGCGCTCGCGGGCGATTACGATTGGTTCTTTGAAGGCTTCACGCTCTATCAAGCTGTGCGCGCGGGTGTGCGGCTTGGGTTTCTGAGTTTTCAGAACTATCTCGACAACATGGCGCTCGCTTTTGATCAAAGTAGGAGCGCGAGCGAAGGCGCGGGGCTGTCGCTACTTGAAGCTTCGCAGCGACGTTGGAGCGATGCGAACGCTGTCGTCTATCGTAAAGGCATGCTGGTCGCATATCTTTATGATCTGACGTTGCGGCAGAAGACGAGCGGCAAACGTTCGCTCGACGACGTGTATCGCGCATTGTTCAGTCGTCGCCGAACGGAGACTAACGAAGATGGCAATGCAGTCGTGTGCGAATTGTTGACGCGCGTCACTGGTGATACGACGTTCGTTGAGCGCTATATCAAACACGATGGCGTGATTGACTTGACCGCCGCCATCAACCCCTTCGGGTTAGAGGTCGCGCCGGGCGGCGCACGCACGCACATCGTGGTCGCCGCCGAACTCAGTCGCACGCAACGCGATTTACTAAAACAGATCGGCTACAATGACACGGCCGGTCACGGGCACAAGAGATAACGCTCGAAGCGTCGGCATTCCGCTCATGCAGAAAATCATCAAGCAACAACAACTGATCATGATTCTTCTCCTCGCGCTCGGCGGCAGTGCTTGCAGTACGATTGCGGGCAAAGAAACGACGGGCGTCATCATCGCGCGGCGGGCGCAGGTGCGCAGTTCAATCGCCGTCGTCGCGGCGGATTTAACCGAAGTCAATCGCGGCGATACGGTGGACATACTTGAGTCGGCGACGGCAGAAGGCGGCGAGCGTTGGTTGCGCGTGCGCGCGCACGATGCGGAACGCACCGAGGGCTGGATCGAATCGCGCAACGTCATGCCGCAAGAGTTGTTGGAACGTTCGCGCAAACTCGCCGAAGAGGACAAGGACACGCCGGCACAGGCGACCGGACAGATTCACGCGAGCACGAACTTGCGCTCCACGCCTGACCGCAGCGGCAACGACAACATCTTACTCAAACTCGAAAGCGGCTCGGTCTTCGACATCGTCAGTTGGAAGCGCGTGCCGAAGCCCAAAACGGCGGAGACAGTGGAGAGCGATGAAGCGCCGAAGGCTGGAGCCGTGCCGCAAGGCGCAGCGCGACGCAGGGCTGAGAGCGAAGCGCCGAAGATGCCTGAAGAGACGAACGAGCTTTGGTATAAGGTGCGCCTCGATCCTTCGATCTCGCCCGCACCGGCCGGCTGGGTCTATGGCCGGCAGGTTGAGTTGACCGTGCCCAGTGACATTATCTTCTATCGCACGGGGCGCGAGTTTGTCGCGTGGCGCAGGCTCGATGAGGCCGGTTCAAGCGATACTACTGCGCCGAAAGATAAGAACGCCGGACGTGAGGCGCAGCCGGGTAGTTGGGTGATTCTCGAAAAGAGCAGTTCGGACGAACCGAGCAAACTGGACGAGCCGGATTTTGATCGCATCTATGTGCTTGGCTACGACAAGAGTCGGCAGGAGCATTACACCGCATATCGCAGTCCCGATCTAAACGGTCGTCTGCCGTTAAAAGTCGGCGGCACAAGCAATGACAAATTCTTTACCGTGCAAGTTGAAGAGAACGGGCAGGTGAAAGAGTTGAAGTATCGGGTTTATAAAGACGATAGAGGATTGCTGCGCGTTGAAGCGCAGGGCGAGGGCGCAAAGTCGGGACGGAAGAAGTGATGCCGGTTCGGCGGCTGTACGTGCGAGGACATTAAGCGAAGCATGGTTGCTACATCGGCCCATTTCACCGTTGAAAAAATTTCGTCTGTGGTGTTGACAAAATTTCGAGAATCCCTATAATGCCTTTTCGCCCGAGACACGGCGCGTTGACATAAAAGCAAACAACCGAGTGCGTTGAACGAACCGCTTCTCTTTTCAGAGATGTTTGGGAAAGGGGGCGGTCGTTTTATCCGCGCCGACAGGCGTGGGGTGAGGCAACGTAGAGGTTGTGCGGGCGGCTTAAACCGACCCACGCTTGACAAGTTGAGACGCAATCGTTTAAGGTTACGTTTTGCTTGGGACGAGAAATTGGCGTCTGTACAGGCAACCGGATCGAATCCTGAGACAACTAAATCTGGATCGATAAAGAACGCGATCTTTGAAAACTAGATAGAGCGTGTCCTAGAAAAGACCTTTGAGAGCAACCGTCGAGCGATAAAGCTCGCGGCTAAAACTCGCGAAGAGTCATAATCGGATACTATCCAGTAACGATTATGTTCCAGAATCAAAACTTCTAAACGAGAGTTTGATCCTGGCTCAGAATCAACGCTGGCGGCGTGCCTCAGACATGCAAGTCGAACGCTACTGTTCGCCTTCGGGTGGACAGTGGAGTGGCGCACGGGTGAGTAACACGTAGGTAATCTACCTTTGGGTGGGGAATAACAGTCGGAAACGGCTGCTAATACCGCATAATGCAGCGGCACCACATGGTGACAGTTGTTAAAGCGGGGGATCGTAAGACCTCGCGCCTGAAGAGGAGCCTGCGGCGGATTAGGTAGTTGGTGAGGTAATGGCTCACCAAGCCTGCGATCCGTAGCCGGCCTGAGAGGGCGGTCGGCCACACTGACACTGACATACGGGTCA
>Ga0209153_1000199_pt1 | contig 32283 bp, 21 predicted proteins | sample GraSoiAngelo_120_FD_185877 | JGI IMG/M metagenome (GOLD analysis project Ga0209153, IMG submission 185877) | Grasslands soil microbial communities from the Angelo Coastal Reserve, California, USA - 14_0919_09_20cm (SPAdes) (version 2) | ecosystem: Environmental > Terrestrial > Soil > Grasslands ... | reverse complement strand
TTCTCTCGCTGGTTGCGCAAAGTGATGGCGCATACTTTATTCGTCCAGTTATGTCAGCAGCATGAGTTGCTGCCGTTGCGCTTTGCAGAACTTGTTACAAACTGAAACCTGCACACGGGGTTAGCTATTGACTTTCACCAAAGCTATGCCTATCGTGCGCCTGACTTCCGACTGCGGCCGCCCATTGCCAAACGAGATAGTCAATAGGATTGTCGAGAGAATTACAAAATGATCTGCCAAGGATGCAGACTACCGCTAGGCAAGAGCGACGGCAGGGACTTGGACAAAGTATTCGCCCAAGCCCCCTGCTGCCCCTTATGCAAACATCCTGTCTCATGGCCGCTCAATGCGGAAGAATTACATGCGGCTATTAATTCAGCTATAAATTCGGTCGGAACCCTCGATTGGTTGGCCTTAAAGCAAGGAATTTTTCTCCAGCAGTGCGACCGCTGTCAGGAGTGGCTAGGCCTACAAAACAAGCCTTGTTGTCAACACTGCTCGCATCAAATCGACTGGCCGCAACCGGCAGATGTTGCGCTCACGGTGGATATTGAGCGCGCGCGGGCATCTCTTTCCAAAGCGCGCGCGGCAAGGAAGAACCGACACCCCGAACTCTGGTTCGTCATCTTCCTCTTAGTAATAAGCAGTCCCCTGATCTGGGCGCTGGGCTTGGACGGTCTTTACGAGGAGTTAAATAAAATAGCTTGGTATTGGAAAATACTGGTCGGATTGGGGTGCTTCATCGTCTCGATCTTTTCCGTCAGGTCTCACCTGCAAGACGGGTTCGATCACCTCAGATTCTCTGATCTAGCCTTCACAACCATTCCTTTTGCCGTTGTCTCCATCGGCGCACTTATTTGGGGCGCGGCGCAGTTGATCTGGCACATCGGGCAAGCCCTCTGGGGCGTGGCCCAAGCTTCCAAGTAGGGATATTTACCGCTGGCTACGCTGGAGCACGCGACTCTGATACGCTGTTCTGCTCAAAGGCTAGAAAAGTCAATAGTAAGTGCGGCGATAGTGGTGGAGCTTCCGCCGCTTTTTGCAGTCTCACTATTGACTTAAACTCCTGACGCGCATATCTTCCCCGCCCTGATGCGTAGTCCCATTAAGGAAAGGAGCGCAGCATGTCCGCCCCCACACGATTCACCTTGGCCCTGCTCCTGCTAAGCGTCATAACCACATGGGCGCTCAACGCCAACGCTCAACAAGCAGAGAAGCCGATCCATAGATCGGGATTGGTCCAAGCAATCAAGATTAATGGCCTCAGCACCCAAGAGCTTGTCGCCATCATTAGACGGCGCGGCGTTGACTTCCAACTGACGCCGGACGCCGAGCAGGAATTACGCAGCGTTGGCGCGCGCCCTGAGGTAATCGCGGCCGTGCGCGAGAGTTACCGCGCTGCCGTTGAACCAACACCAACGCCGTCGAACCAAACGCCCGTGCAGCCAAGTGCGCCCACGACGCAGCCCGAGCGCACGAATGCCGTGCTGCCTGCGCTGGCGACTGGCAGCTACTACGCGCTTGTCATCGGCAACAACGCTTACACTTCGCTGCCAAAGTTGAAGACCGCCGAAGCAGATGCGCGCGAGATCGAGCGGCTGCTCCGCGAGTCTTACGGCTTTCAGACCAAGCTGCTCGTCAACGCCACGCGCAGTCAGACCGTCGCAGCGCTCTCATCCTATCGCCATGAGTTGACGCCAGACGCGAACCTGCTCATCTACTACGCCGGGCACGGCTACAACGATAAGGATGCAGACAAAGCTTACTGGCTGCCCGTAGATGCCAGCCGCGACGACGTGTCGAACTGGATCATCGCCGACGAGATCACGACCGGCATCCGCGTCATCCCGGCCAAGCACATCCTCGTCATCTCCGACAGTTGTTATTCCGGCACACTCACGCGCGGGCTGGGCGCAGAGTTGCCGCGCCCGACCGAGCGTGAACAGTTCTTGCAACGCATGGCGGCCGGGCATTCGCGGACGCTGATGGCGTCGGGCGGCGATGAGCCGGTGGCGGATAGTGGTGGCGGCGGCCATTCGGTCTTTGCCAGTGCGCTTATGCGCGGGCTGAGTGAGATGGATAAGGGGCAGTTCACGGCTGCCGAGTTGTTCAATAACTATGTGGTGGAGGCAGTGGCAGGGCGTGCGGAGCAGACGCCCCTGTATGACCCACTCAGGAATTCGGGGCATGAGAGCGGGGATTTCGTTTTCAAGCGGACAGGCACTAGCGCCGCGGTGGCACAACCAATCGGTAGCGGCGTTAATAGTCAGAATTCAGGGTATGCGAGTCCGCAACCGATCTCAGTGGAAAATCTACAGGCGCAACTGAGGCCGATATATGGCTGGCCAACAGGTTCAGCGATTCTGCCGCGCGAAGCGTACGCCCAGTTAGATCATTATGCGGAGTTACTAAAGCAGGTGCCCTACAAGGTCATTATCGGAGGGCATCGGAACGAGGAATCTCCGCAGGTGAATGTGCCGCTAAGTGCGACACGGGCGAAAACGGTGAAGGCTTATCTGGTCGCAAAAGGCGTTGAAGCCAACAGACTGACTGCGGTTGGCTACGGTGCGGAGCATCCGTTAAAACAAGGCTTTGATCCGTATAATGAGCGGGTGGACTTCAAAGTCGAGGCGCCGCACTAGCAATGGTAGGGCGAGTGCATTCCTGTGCGTAGCTTAACGCTGGCTGCGCGTTCGATGAGCAAGCCGCCTCGCAGCATGGGCAAAAATCTAGGCCCGGGATTTCCAGCGCCCTTGCTGGTCACGCGTCGGCTGAGTCCGCACCGATGGACTCAGCAGCCGCAACACCTGATCAAGCAACGAGAGCGAACTGCGCGAGCCAGCGCGCGTCTTACGCCGTGGGAATTGCTGCACCGCACATATTGAGCGCAAACAGCCATAATCTTAGGTAACAGAGAGTGCAAACGCCCGTTCATCGCTACGTTTCTGCATGGTGAACTCCGAAGGTAGTCAGGAGCAGTGAGTTTGGATTCTGTCCACCCTGTATAGATCAAGAGTGGACAAGCATCAGGCTCGGTAACCAAATAGTGACCGGAATTTTTGTCAAGGTCTGCATCGAAGGGGTGCGTCACGGCCCGCCCATCGCGTCGAACCTCTTGATTCTGCAAAGGACTAGCAAAGTCTTCAGTCCCCGCTCAAAATTCAATGCCTTTTTTCGCCGCGCCTTGTGCTAAGCTAAGGCCCCCAACAGAGCAAGACCCAAATTTCGCTGTCTCGATGACCCGCGCGAGCGTTTGACTGGCTCGTCCGTTCGGCTTAAACGCACGGGCGGCAAGGGCGGACAGACGTTGGCGCGTGACCGGCGCGAGGGGCTTTGAGCAGTTTGACGTCTAGCTAAAATTTTAAGGAGCGGAAGCGATGCGAAACTGGAGAGCGTGGCTGGGTTGCTTGCTGTGCGTGTTGATGCTGGCTGCGGCCTGTGTGAGTGGCGGCAATGAGAACGGCGGCGGTGGCGGCGGCATGGCGACGCGGCGCAAGAAGGGGCCGAACGAGCCGGTCAAGATCGGCTTCTCAATGGACACGTTGAAAGAAGAGCGCTGGCAACGTGACAAACAACTCGTCGAGCAGCACGCCAAAGAGGTCGGCGCGGATTTGGCCGTCAACGTGGCGAACGGCGATGACAACTTGCAGATCAAGCAGGCGGAGAACCTGTTGACGCAAGGCGTGGACGTGCTCATCGTCGCGCCGCATAACGGCGATATCGCCGCTTCAATCGTCGAGTCGGCGCACAAACAGGGCGTGCCCGTCATCTCTTACGACCGCTTGATCAAGAACGCGGACGTTGACCTCTACGTCTCGCATCAAGTCGTCAAGATCGGCGAGATGCAGGCGCAATATCTGCTCGATCACTTGCCGGCGAACGCGCCCAAACCCGCCAACTTCGTCATCGTGCAAGGCTCTGCGACGGACAACAACGCCAAGCTCTTGCATCAAGGCCAGATAAACGTCTTGCAGCCGGCGGTTGATAAAGGCACGGTGAAGATCGTGGCCGATCAGCCGGCGAAGGAATGGCAGGCGAGTGCCGCGCTCAACATCGTTGAGAACGCGCTGACGCAAATGAACAACAACATACAAGCCGTCGTCGCTTCAAACGACGGCACGGCGCGCGGCGCAGTGCAGGCGCTCGAAGGCCAGAATCTCGCGGGCAAAGTCTTGGTCTCAGGGCAAGACGCAGACCTCGCGTCATTGCAACTGATCGTACAAGGCAAGCAGACGATGACGGTCTATAAACCGATCCAGCCGCTCGCCTATAGCGCCGTTGACAACGCCTTGAAGCTCGCGCGTGGTGAACCCATCAACGCGCCCGACCACGTCAACAATAACAAGATTGACGTGCCCGCGATCCTGCAGACGCCCATCGCGGTGGACATCAACAACATCGTCAGCACCATCGTCAAAGACGGCTACCAGACGCTCGACAAAATCTGTCAGGGCGCGCCGCCGGAGAAATGTCCGAAGCAATAAGTCCAATGTCTAAAGTCTAATGTCCTAAGTCCAATGTCCAATAACAAACGTTGACTTTAGACATTGGACATCGGACGCAAAACTCAAGATGACGACCAACGAACAGCGCGCCCCATTTTTGGAGATGCGCGAGATCACGAAGACGTTTCCGGGCGTGCGCGCTTTGGACGGGGTGACGTTTGATCTGCAACGCGGCGAGTTGCACGCGCTCGTGGGCGAGAACGGCGCGGGCAAGTCAACGCTGATGAAGGTGCTCGGCGGCGTCTATCCCTTTGGCAGTTACGGCGGCGAGATTCGCATTGAAGGCGCGGAGCAGCGCTTCAACGGCGTGCGCGAGGCCGAAGCGGCCGGCATCGCGGTCATCTATCAAGAGCTTTCGCTCGTCAAAGATTTGTCGGTCGGTGAGAACATCTTCTTGGGGCGCGAGCCGCGCCGCTTCGGCATCATCCGTTGGGAAGAACTCTATCGTCGCGCGCAGGCGCTCCTCGATGACTTGCGCCTGCCGATTGAACCGCACACGCCGATTCGCAACCTAGGCATCGGCCAACAACAACTCGTCGAGATCGCCAAAGCGCTCTCGCACGACGCGCGCATCCTCGTGCTCGATGAACCGACCGCCGCGCTCACGGATACAGAAGTCGAAACGCTCTTCCGTATCTTGCAGCAACTGCGCGCGCGCGGCGTCGGCATGATCTACATCTCGCACAAGCTCGAAGAAGTGTTTCGCATGTCAGACCGCATCACAGTTTTGCGCGACGGGCGCACGGTCGGCACAGATGTGACGAAGAACTGGGACGAGCGTAGCGTGATCGCGCGCATGGTCGGGCGGGAAGTGGGCGACATCTTTCCTGAGTTCGATCATCCGCACGGCGACGTGGCCTTTGAAGTGCGCCGCATGTCGGTTGAAGACCCGAACGTCACGGGCAAGATGCTCGTCAAAGAGGTCAGCTTGTCTGTGCGCCGCGGCGAGGTCTTAGGCATCGCCGGCTTGATGGGCGCGGGCCGCAGCGATCTCTTGATGGCGATCTTCGGCGCGCATGCCGGGCGGACGAGCGGCGAAATCTGGATCGAAGGCCGGCGCGTGCGCATCAACAGCCCGCGCGCCGCGATTCAACACGGTCTCGGCTTCGTCACAGAAGATCGCAAGCGCTTCGGTCTCGTTCTCGATCAGACGATCCTCAACAACATGACGCTCGCCGGTCTGCCGCGCATCTCAGGCCGCTTCGTCACGAACGTTGACGCGGAAGCCGCGGCCGGCAATCGCGCGATGAAAGAGTTGCGCGTGAAGGCGAACTCGATCTTCACCATTGCGGGCACGCTCTCCGGCGGTAATCAACAAAAGGTCGTGCTGGCGAAGTGGCTATTGACGAACCCGCGTGTGCTTTTCTTGGACGAGCCGACGCGCGGCATTGACGTGGGTGCGAAGCAGGAAATCTACGCGCAGATCAATCGGCTCGCCGAACAAGGACTCGCCATCGTGCTCGTCTCATCTGAGTTGCCTGAAGTGTTGGGCTTGTCAGACCGCGTGCTCGTCTTGCACGAGGGCCGCGTCACCGGCGAGTTCACACGCACGAGTGCGACGCCCGAAAATGTGATGGCCTGCGCGACGGGGCAAGAGCAGAGGTTAGAGGTCAGAGGTTAGAGGTTAGTGAAGATGCTTTTACTAACCTCTAACCTCTGACCTCTAACCTCTTCCTTTGGAGGTTGCATTATGAGTAAGTCGGCCAATGAGCCTGTGATTCAACGGCCGCCCGTGACGGCGGACGTGATACCCGTGCCCGTCGCTGCCGAAGTGACGCGGCGCACGAAGATCGCGGGCTTCAGTATCCCGACCGACACTTTGCGCGCCTACACGATGGTGCTCGCGCTGGTTGTCATCTGGATATTTTTCCATTATGCAACTTCACCGAACGCGCCCGGCTTTGTCTGGCCTTGGGAAGGAGTGTCTAACTTTTTCCTGATGCTGAAGAGTCACATCCTTTATTTCTTCAGCTTTGATTGGATTAAAACGGGGATATTCCTAGAGGCGCGCAACTTCTCGAACCTGATGCGGCAGACTTCAGTGACGGGCGTGTTGGCGGTCGGCATGTTGATGATCATCCTGACCGGCCAGATCGATCTCTCGGTCGGCTCGGTCGTCGGGCTTGCGGGCGGCATCGCGGCCATCTGTCAGGGCTGGCTCGGTTGGGGGCTCGCGCCGGCTTTGACCGCAGGCATCGGGACGGCGCTCTTGATCGGCTTGGCGCAGGGCGCGCTCAACGCTTATCTCAACATCCCCGCGTTCATCGTCACGTTGGGCGGACTGCTCGCTTGGCGCGGCGTGATTTTGGGCTTGAGTAAAGGCGAGACGATCCCGCTCCGGCTGCAAGCGTTCAAATCCATCGGACAGGATTACGTCGGGCCGATGATCGGTTGGATACTGGCGGCCCTAGCCGTCGCCGCGATCATCTGGACGACGATCAGTCGCAATCGTGCGCGCCGCCGACACGGCTTGACTGCGCCGGGACTTTTGCCGACGCTCGCGCGCATCATCGTCCCCGCGCTCGTCGTCGTCTGGTTCATCTACATGATGAACTCTTACGAGATCGCGCCCGGTCGGTTCGCGGGCATCCCGATCCCCGTGATCATTCTGCTCGCGGTCACACTCGGCGGCGCGTTCCTCACGCAGAACACGACCTTCGGCCGCTACCTCTACGCCATCGGCGGCAACCCCGACGCGGCGCGGCTCTCAGGCATCCAGATACGCAAACACATCCTCGCGGTCTTCTGCCTGATGGGCTTGCTCGCAGGCGTCGCCTCGATCATCTACACGGCGCGCGTCGGTAGTGCTTCGCCGGACGCAGGGCAGTTGCTTGAGTTAGACGCGATTGCGGCGTGCGTCATCGGCGGGACAAGTTTGATGGGCGGGCGCGGTACAGTGTTCGGCGCGATCATCGGCGCGCTGATCATGTCGAGTTTAGATAACGGCATGTCGCTGAAGAACGTCGCGCCCTACACGCAGAACATCATCAAAGGCGCGATCCTCGTCGCGGCAGTTGGATTAGACATGGCGGGGCGCAAACGCGGGTGAGTGAAAATCTTTAACCGCAAAGAACGCGAAGAGAGCCGCAAAGGGCCGCAGAGAATTTCTTTGCGGCCCTTTGCGGCCTGCCTTTGCGTTCTTTGCGGTTAAATTCCTTCCCGCAACATGAACATTACAAGATCGACAAACAACTCGATGAAATTACTAGCTCGCATCTGTTGTCTCGCGCTCCTCGTCGCAAGCACGCTCCACGCGCAGACAAATAACCTTGCGCCGGGTGCACCGGGGCGCGATGCGCAGTGGGCGAGCGCGGGCAAGGACGGCGTGGGCACGTCGAACACGCTCGAATCAAAAGTCTGGTTCACGCTGCGCGAAGGCGAGTTGACCGAAGTTTATTACCCGACCGTTGACGTGGCGAACGTGCAAGAGTTGCAGTTCATCGTCGTCGCACCGAATGGAAAAGTTGAGACCGAACGCGACGACGCGACGCATCGCATCGAAGTGCTCGATCCGCACGCGCTTTCGTTCAGGCAAATCAACATGGCGAAGTCGGGCGCATGGACGCTCATCAAAACCTACACGGCCGATCCGGAACGCAGCACGCTCTTAATTAATGCACAATTAAAACAGCGCGACTGGCGAGAGAGCTATGATCTTTACGTCTATTATGATCCTTCCATCAATAACAGCGGCATGCACGACTCGGCGTGGACAAGTGGCGGAATGATGTTCGCATCCGACGGAGGCAAGACCTCTGCCCTCGCTACAATCCCAAGCTTCCTTAAGACGACGAACGGCTATCTCGGCACAAGCGACGGACTGACTCAGTTGCGTGCGTCAGGACGAATCACGGGCAGCTATGAGCGTGCGGCGGATGGAAACGTCGCACAGATGGCGCAGCTTGTTCAAGTCAGATTCGGTTGGGGCACTAGAGTTCCGTCGATTAACTTCACACTCGCGCTCGCGTTCGGCAAAGATGAGTTTGAAGCGGGCGCGAACGCGCGGGCATCACTTACGAAAGGGTTCGCGCATTGTCGCGCAGAATACGAGAAGGGTTGGCACGATTACTTGGCCACGCTCCGTCGTGTCGCGCCGAAGTATCAAGCGCAGTTCGATATGGCGGCGATGGTCTTGCGGGCGCATGAGGATAAGACTTATCGCGGCGCGCAGATCGCATCGCTCACGGTGCCTTGGGGCGGCGGCCCGAATGCGAATGAGCCGAACGTCGGCGGTTATCACTTGGTCTGGTCGCGCGACCTCTACGAGGTGGCGACGGCGCTCTATGCGCTGGGCGATAAGGCGGGCGCGGATCGCGCGCTCGATTATCTGTTCCGCGTGCAGCAGAAGCCGGACGGCAGTTTCCCGCAGAACTCTTGGCTCGACGGGCGGCCCTTCTGGGGCAGCCTGCAAATGGACGAAGTCGCCTTTCCCCTCATCCTCGCTTATCAACTTGGCCGCACGGATAATGAGACGTGGACGAAGCACGTCAAGCCGGCCGCCGATTTTCTCACACGCTTCGGCCCACGCACGCCGCAGGAGCGTTGGGAAGAGAAGCCGGGCTATTCGCCTTCGACCATTGCGGCCGAGATCGCGGGCTTGGTGTGTGCAGCCGAGATTGCAAAACGAAACGACGCGCAAGCCTCTGCCAACATCTATCTCGCAACGGCCGACGACTGGCAACGAAAGATCGAAAGTTGGACCGCAACCTCGACCGGCAAGCACGGCGACGGCAATTATTATCTGCGCATCACCGAGAACGACGATCCGAACGATGGACAAGTGATGAACGCAGGCAACGGCGGCGGCGATTACGACGAGCGCGAATACGTTGACGCGGGCTTCCTTGAACTCGTGCGGCTCGGCATCAAGCGCGCGGACGATCCGCTGATCGTGAAGTCGCTCGCGGTCATAGACAAAGTGATCAAGGTCGAGACGCCGAACGGCCCCGACTGGTATCGCTACAACCACGACGGCTACGGCGAGATGGACGACGGTCGCCCTTGGAACTTCGACGGGCACTACACAGGCAAGGGGCGTCTGTGGGCCTTGCTCGCGGGCGAGCGCGGCGAGTATGAGTTAGCACTGGGACAACGCGAGGCGGCCCGCGCGCGGCTCGAACACATGCTCGGCTTCTCGAACGAAGGGCTGATGCTGCCCGAACAGGTCTGGGACATGCCAACGGGGCCGTTCAAATTCGGCGAAGGCACAGGCTCGGCCACACCGCTCGCTTGGACGATGGGGCAGTTCATCCGCCTCGCGGTCAATCTTGAAGCAGGGCGCAATCTTGAGACGCCCGACCTCGTCGCCGCACGTTATGTGGCGCAAGCGCCGCCGCCAAACGCGGGCGCATCAACCGACGCATTTCCTGACACGAAAGTCTTACGACACATGCCCGCAGGCACGACCTTCAACGTGCGCGCGCCCTTGCCGCGCGGCTCGCGTCTCTTCGTCATGCTCGGCAACGAGGCGCGTGAGTTGACGCCCGATGCGCGCGGCGTCGTAGAGTTGAACGTGCGCGTGCCTGAAGGCGAGACGACGATCATCACGGCCATCACAACAACCGACGGCGCGACGGGCGTTGCGCGCTTGCCTCTGCGCGGACTGACGCTGGAAGAGTTGCGCGCTTATGGACATGAGACTGAATCCGCGCCGCTCGTCGCGGAGCAGCTGAAGCAGACGGAGCGCAGCCCTTTGATCGAAGAGAACCGTGTGACGTTTGTGTATCGCGGCGCAGCGAAGCATGTTGAAGTGGTCGGCGATTTCACCGGCTGGACGCCGCGCGGTCTCGTCATGCGCGAGATGCCGGGCACGAACGTCAAGTATCTCACACACGAGTTCAACCCTGCGGCGCGCGTCGAATACAAACTGATCGCAGATGGCGAGTGGATAAACGATCCGCTCAATCCGCAAAAGATCGACAACGGCGTCGGCAGCTTCAACAACTTCTTCACGATGCCCGGCTATCGGCCGCCAACGCTCGCATTAGACAGAGACGAACTGAAGGGCAAACTCGAACAGACGGACGTGCCGACACGCTTGCTCGAAGGCGGGCGGCGCAAACTGCAAATCTATCTGCCGCCGGATTACGACAAGACGAGCGCACGCTACCCCGTCCTTTATCTACAAGACGGCTCTGATTACGTGAAGCGTGCGCGCGCCGCCGTCATCGCCGATCAGTTGATCACAGAAGGGCGCTTGTCCCCGTTCATCATCGTCTTCATCGATCCGGTCGAACGCATGCGCGAGTATTGGCTAAACGACCGCTTCGCCGAGTTCATGGCCACAGAGCTTGTGCCCTTCATTGACGCGCGCTTCCGCACGCGCGCCGAACGCAACGCGCGCGCCCTGCTCGGCGCGAGTCTCGGCGGCGTCATCTCTTACTGGACGGCTTTGAAATATCCCGATCTGTTCGCACGCATCGGCGGGCAGTCGTCCGCTTTTTGGATCGACAACGAGCGTGAGGTCGCCGCGCTGGCCGCACTGCCGCAGTTCAATCAGCAACGCCCGATGCGTTTCTATCTCGACACGGGGCTGCTCGAACCGACTTGGGGAGTCAGCCGCCGCGTCCGCGTCATGCTCGCCGGCAAAGGCTACCCCATCACGTATCATGAGCAAGCAGCCGGACACAACTGGACAAGCTGGCGCGACCAAATAGCGGACGCTTATCTTGCGCTGTGGCGTAATTGAATGGAGGAAGAAGCGAAAAAATTATGCCCGCTGCAGGACTCGAACCTGCGACTTCGCGCGTGTGAAGCGCGCGCTCTACCACTGAGCTAAGCGGGCTTGAGTTGTCAAAATCGGTTGTGCGTGAATTGAGCGTCGCATCCTAACAAGCGCGTCGGCGCGGCGTCAAGCGAGCCGCGCCGACGCGCTTGTGTTTAGCAAAGCGAGTTGATTTAACTGCCGGGCGGCGGGTCTTGCGGGCCGGCCTGCTGCGTCTCGTTGGCGCGCACGGTATTCACGTCCGAGCCGGTGTAGAAGTGGCGCTTGCCCGTTGCGGTCAAGCCTTCGGCCACCTGCGGATCGGCGTTGATGCTAAATGCTGGCGGCTGATTACTGGCTTTCGGCGTGACCTTGATCGTGTAAGTGTAGCCGTCAACGGTTGGGGTTTCGCTGGTAAACCTTGGGTCGAGCGCGCCAGCTTCGGTCAATTGGGCGAACGTGCCATAGTTGCCATGCCGAATAAAATAGGTGCGCTCTTCGACGTTAATAGTGCCGAGCGTTTTGATCGCCGATGTCTCATTGGTTGCGACCACTGAGTTGCGCCAAGCGGGAATAGCGATGCCGATCAGGATGCCGATAATGGCGATCACGATCATCAATTCGATCAGCGAAAAGCCGTGTTCATTGCGTCGGGTCTTAACAGGTCGTTGCATAAAATTGATTCTCCTCACGGATTGCTTACACGAGCCGACGCCGCGCACAGTTCCACAAACTCGAACCGGCCCGGCGGCGGTCAACGCGCGCAAGCCAACGCTCCAAATTCTACTACACCGCTCGCGCAGGACAGAAATGCAGTGGTTAGTGGTCAGTGGTCGGTGGTCAGTAAAAGAACAAATGCCTTTCCGCTGACCACCGACCACTGACCACTAACCACTGCTTTATTGTAGAATGGCAGCGCATGAGACGTTTGCAGACTGCGCAGGGCGAAGAGAAGGCGACGACGGCGGCCGAGCGTTTGGCAGAGTTGCGCGCCGCCATCGAGAGCGTCATCAAAGGCAAGCCGGAGGCTGTGCGGCTCGCATTGGTGGCTTTGTTGGCGGGCGGGCATCTGTTGGTCGAAGACGTGCCCGGCGTCGGCAAGACCACGCTCGCGCAGGCGCTCGCCCGCGCCCTCGATTGCACGTTCCAACGCATCCAGTTCACCTCCGATCTCTTACCTTCGGACGTGACGGGTCTCTCGGTCTTCAACGAGCGCACGGGCGCGTTTGAGTTTCGCGCAGGGCCGATCTTTGCTAACGTCGTACTCGCAGACGAGATCAACCGCACGACGCCGAAGACGCAATCGGCGCTTCTTGAAGCGATGGGCGAGCAGCATGTGACGGTTGAGGGCACAACCCATCAACTGCCCGCGCCCTTTATCGTCATCGCCACGCAGAACCCCATCGAACATCACGGCACGTACCCCTTGCCCGAATCGCAACTCGACCGCTTCATGCTCCGCATACGCATCGGCTATCCCGACACGGAGAGTGAAAAACTGATCCTGCGCGAACGCGAACAGGGCGACCCGCTCGACGACCTGCGCCCCGTGCTCACCAGCGCCGACGTGGCCGAACTTCAGCGCGTCGTGATGAGCGTCACGGTGGACGACGCGCTCGTTGACTACCTGATGCGCATCGTCGCCGCCACACGCGACTCCGAGATGCTCGACCTCGGCGTTAGCCCACGCGGCACGCTCGCACTCTTTCGCGCCGCGCAGGCGCTCGCGCTCACAGAGGATCGCGACTACTGCGTGCCCGACGACATCAAGCGCCTCGTCCTGCCTGTGTTCGCCCACCGCCTCGTCGTCAACTCGCGCTTCTCTTCCAGTCTGCGCCGCAGCGAAGAGGCCGAAGCCGTCCTGCGCGAGTTGTTGAAGACGGTCAGCGTACCACTGTAAGAGCAGATGCCAGATGTTAGATATCAGTAGAAGACAGACACCAGCATCTGGCATCTGACTCTAGCGTCTTTCTGAAAGAGGAGTCCCCGATGAAACGCTGCTTCGTCATCAGCCCGATTGGGCAAGAAGGCACGCCGATTAGAGAGCACGCGGACGATGTGTTTGATTTCATCATCAAGCCCGCGATGGATGAATGCGGCATAGAGGCTTGGCGCTCAGATCATTTGCACGAGCCGGGCAAAATCTCCGACCAGATGTTCCGCGCTATCCTCAACGAAGACCTCTGCATCGCGCTGCTCACGGGCTATAACCCAAATGTATTTTACGAACTCGCCGTCGCACAATGCGCCGGCCGGCCCGTCATCATTATGGCGGAAAAGGGGCATGAACTACCGTTCGACATACGCGACCTGCGCTGCGTCTATTACGATTTCAGCCCGCGCCAGATGCACGACAAAGTTTATGTCAAGCAGATCGTCGCGCACATACGCAGCCTCGAAGCTTCGGGTTGGCAAGCATCATGCCCGTTCGAGGGCTTCACGACCAACGAGCACAATAACGATCCAGACAGGCAGATCAAATACTTGCCGCGCCAAATGAACTACCGTAACACTGAGCAGTGGGGCGACCTGTTGCGTGAGACTGAGGGCGTATTCGAGACTATGGGCATCTCGCCCGACCTATGGCGCAATGTACGTGGTTTCCGCGAACTTGTCTTGCAGAAGACGGCAGCTGGGTGCAAGGTCAGAGTGCTTATCGTGCACGAGGATAATTCAGCGCTGCCGCAGTTGATTAACCCAAACTTATTGCAGAAGAACTTTGAGGCGCTACTGGTCAACAACCGTGAAATCCTCCAATTCTTCCAGCGCCTCGCTGCGCAAACATCGGGTCTTGAAGTCCGCCGCATCATGCAAGGTTGCCCACACTTCAGACTGACAAGGACGGATCAGTTAGCGGTCTTGACTCCTTACTTCTATGCAGCGAAGTCTGACTACTCACCCGTCTGGGAAGCGAAGTCCGGCTCATCTCTCTACGAACTCGCGCAACAGGAGTTCGATGCGTTATGGGAGGCGAACGAGCCGAGCGCGAACGCAAGTTGAATTAGCGAGCATTGGGGTTTATGGCAAGACTCAAGTTCTGGCACAGTTGGTGGCGCGCGCTCGTGGGCACGTTGTTGGTGTTGGGCGGCGCGGCGACGGCGGCCATAACTTGGTGGGCGCGGCGCGCGGAGGATTGGGAGGCGGCGCGGCTGGGCGCGATCTTGTCGCTCGTCTTTGTCGCGCTGATCTCGATCTTCGTCGTGCCGCCGCTCTTGCGTTCGGCGCGCGCAGAGGTTGGGCGCCTCGACCCTGCGTTTCAGATCACGACCGGCGGCGGCATACTCATCGGCATCTTCCTTGTCGTCGGCTTCGCCGCTTACAACACAGGCAATAATCTGCTCTTTCTGATCTTCTCCGTGCTCGCCTCGACGCTCTTTGTCGCGTGGGCGGCGGCGCGCGCATCCTTACGTGATCTAGTCGTCTCGGCGCGCTTCCCCGATCACATCTTCGCAGGCGAACCAGCGCCCGTCGTCGTCAGCCTGCACAACACGAAGCGCGTCGTGCCGTCGTTCTCAATCCTTGTCGAAGCGCGTTGTCGCACGGAAGAGTTGACGGACGGTTCGACGCGCAGACGTTGGCGGCGACCGCGCGCGCGCTTCTTCAAACGCCCGCTCGCATATTTCTTGCACGTGCCGCATCGCACACGCGGCCAGCAGCGCATCGAGCAGACGTTTGCACAGCGCGGGCACGTGCTCGTTACCGGCTTCGAGTTATCAACGCGCTTTCCATTCGGTCTCTTTCGTCTGCGCCGGCATCTGCACGCACCGCGCGACGTTGACATCATCATCTACCCGAAGCTCGAACCGCTCGGCGACGAACTGCACCTGCTGCCGATGAACGCCGGCCGTATGCTCTCCGCAAGGCGCGGCGCAGGACACGACCTGCATTCTTTGCGCGACTATCAAGCGCAGGACGACGTGCGCCACATTGATTGGAAGGCGACGGCGCGCGCGCGCCGTCTGATGGTGCGCGAGTTCACGGCCGAAGACATGTGGCGCGTCCACATCGTCTTCGACACGCGTCTGCGCGAACGTGAAGTAGAAGCGACGGGCAATGCAGATGCGTCGGCCGAACCGGCCACGCGCTTCGAGCGCGGCGTCACGCTCGCCGCTTCGCTCGTCGCGCACTTCATCGAGGAGCGCGCCGAAGTGCAACTCACGCTCGGTGATGAGACGACCGCTTACGGCACAAGCCGCGAACATCTCTACCCTTGCCTGCGCCGCCTTGCGCTCGCACGGCCGACGCCGTTGGCAGACAACGCGCCGCCGCAAGCAGACTATCTGCACACCATCGCCACCTCAGTCGCAGACGACGCGCACTACGTCATCTTGTTGACCACAGCCGAACCGGGCACGATCCCCGGCAATCTCTGGCGACGCTCACACGTCATCTACCTGTAAAACTTAAAGAGAAGAGACAACGCGCAGCAGATTGTCGGCGGCGGTGCGGCCGCTGCGAATGCAGTCGGGAAGACCCGCGCCGTTGTAGGCATTGCCAGCGAGTTGGAGTGAAGGGAAGTTTATCAAACGTTCATTGATGCGCGCGACACGTTCGAGGTGGCCGAGGTGATACTGTGCCATCGAACGCGGCCACCGCTCGACGTGCGCGAAGAGCGGCGGCGCTTCGATGCCGAGCAGCGCGTGCAGGTCTGCACGCACAGCCGCCACCATCTCATCTTCATCGAGCGCGAACATATCGGGCTGCAATGCGCCGCCGACGAACGCGCGCAACAATGCGTGATCGGCGGGCGCGCGCCCGGCAAACTTGACGCTGCTGAACGTGCAAGCGAGCGTGGCGCGTTGTTCGATGAAGGGCACGACGAAGCCGAAGCCGTCGAGCGGGTGCGGGATGTCTGCGCGGTGGTAGGCAAGATTGACCGTCGCAGTCGAAGCGTAGGGGATGGCGTCGAGTTCGTTGGCGAGTTCGCCGTCGAGCGTGCGCAGCAACGCGGCGGCGGCGTAAGCTGGCAACGCGAGACAGACAGCGTCAGCGTGGATCGTCTCATCGTTGTTAACAGTCAGATGCCAACGCTGCGTTGCTTGATCAAAGTCGAGCGCATTGACTCGTGCGTTAAGCCTGATCGAATCCGACAACAACGCGGCGAGCCTATCGGTGAGCACCTGCACGCCTTCATCAAACGAGAGGAACAGACTGTAGCGCGCGCCGCTCGTGCCGCGTTGTTGGGCCGCGCTGGTGCGTTTGCGCGCACGCCACATGGCGCGGATGATGCTGCGATGCTGGCGCTCCATCTCAAGAAAGCGCGGCATCGTCGCGCGCAGAGATAAGTGCTCCGGGTCGGCCGTGTAGATGCCGCCGACCATCGGCTGCGCCATCCGCTCTAGCGCTTCGCGCCCGAATCTGCGCCGCACAAACTGCGCGAGGCTTTCATCGTCCGCGCCGTTCCCCTCTGTCGCAGTACGGCGCGGCAATACGAGATCGAGCGCCATGCGCGCCTTGCCCGGCCAACTGAAGATGTCTGTCGTGACGAACGGCCAGAAGCGCGTGGGCGCGAGCAACTGAAACCCTTCGGGCACTGGACGCAAACGCCCGCCGCGCACAATGAAACTGCGCCGGTGCGCTTCGCTCGTCTCAATGAGGCGCGACTCAAGTCCGATCTCTTTTGCCAACTGCAACGCCTCCGGCTTTTCAGAGATGAACGAATCGGGGCCGGCTTCGAGCAGAAAGCCTTCGCGCTTGAGCGTCCGCACCGTGCCGCCCACGCGCCCGCTCGCTTCAAGCAATAACACTTCAACCGCACGACCGCGCGCCGCACTCGCCTGCTTGAGTTGATACTCCGCCGCGAGGCCGCTGATGCCGCTGCCGATAATGATGATGCGGCGCTGTCCGGTTTCACGCTGTCTTTCAATCATTGGTTGATCTGTCGCGTGTTCAAAGTCCAAAGTCTCAGGTCTAAAGTCCTATCCCTAGCTGATCTTTTGGACATTGGACATGGGGCGTTGGACTTGAGACGTATTGAGACAACAATCGGCGGGGCAGACATCGTGGCTCACGCCGCGCGTGCCGAGCGCGCGCCGGATGGTGTGCGGCTCGATGCGTTCGCGGATCAATTCGCGGATCAGCTTGATGAACGTTGGGTGTGTGCCGACGGTCGCCGCGCGGATCATGTTGAGGCCGATCTCGGCGGCGAGTTGCCGCGCTTGCGTGTCGAGGTCATAAATTATTTCCATGTGGTCGGAGATGAAACCGACGGGCGCGACGACGACATCGCGTGTGCCGCGTACTTTGAGTTCGCGCAAGTAGGCGCAGATGTCCGGCTCAAGCCAAGGCTGTTGCGGCGAGCCTGAACGACTTTGGAAGACGAGTCGCCAACGTTCGTGCCCCGCGCCTGCGGCGACGAGCCGGCAAGTCTCAAGCAACTGCGCTTCGTACTCGCAAGCCACCGCCATCGAGAGCGGGATGCTGTGCGCGGTGAATGCAATCTCGGTGGCCGCGCGGCGTGCTTCGGGAATCTGCGCGAGCGCAGCCGTCAGATGTTCGATGTTCGGTTCAATGAAACCGGGATGATTGTAGAAGGCGCGCAACTTCTCAACCTGCGGCGCGTCGTCGCCGACTTCAGCACGCGCCTGTTCGATGTTCTCGCGATATTGACGACAACCTGAATAAGAACTGTAAGCCGACGTGACGAAGGCGAGCGCGCGACGGATGCCATCGTCACGCATCTGACGGAGCGTGTCTGCGAGCAGGGGATGCCAGTTGCGATTGCCCCAATAGATCGGCAGCCGCGGGCCCATCTCGTCAAGCTCTTTTTGCAGCGCCGCGATCAGCTTTCGATTTTGTTCATTGATCGGACTGACGCCGCCGAACAACTCGTAATGCTGCGCGACCGTGCGCATCCGCTCCGGCGGTACGTTGCGCCCGCGCAGGACGTTGGCGAGAAACGGCAACACCTCATCCACCGCTTCGGGGCCGCCGAAGGAGACGAGCAAGATCGCGTCGTATGATTGCTCCATGCTGCGTTGACCTGAAATGAAAGACTAACGCTGGCTCATCTCATGCACAGCTTCGACGAGCACGACGACTGTGTCAACCGGCGTCTGCGGCAGGATGCCGTGACCGAGGTTGAAGATGTGACCGTTGCGGCCTGCGGCGCGATCGAGAATCTTGCGCGCTTGGGCGCGGACGTAACCAACGTCGGCGAAGAGCGTGACCGGATCGAGGTTGCCCATGATGGCGCGGTCGTGCCCCGTGCGCTGCCAGCCTTCGGCCAAGTCAATGCGCCAGTCGAGTCCGAGCACGTCGCCGCCCGCTTCGCGCATCAGTTCGAGCAGCGTACTCGTGCCTGTGCCGAAGTGTATGACAGGCGTGCCGGGCGTGATGTTTTGGATGATGCTGCGGACGTGCGGCAGGACATATTCGCGATAATCGTCGGGGCTGAGGCAGCCGACCCAAGAGTCGAAGAGTTGGACGGCTTGCGCGCCGGCCGCGATCTGCGCGTTCAAGTATTTCGTGAGCGCGCGGGCGACCAGGGACATGAGCGCGTGCCATGCGCCGCTGTCTGTGTACATGAGCGTCTTGGTATGAACGTAGTTGCGCGAGCCGCCGCCTTCGATGATGTAGGAGGCGAGCGTGAAGGGCGCGCCGGAGAAACCGATGAGCGGGATGTTTGGACGCAACTCGCGGCGCGTCACGCGAATCGCTTGCATGACGTAATCGAGCGCGGCAATCGTTTCGACCTCGCGCACGCGCGCAACGTCTTGCGCTGTCCGCACAGGATTGTGAATCACCGGCCCTTCGCCTTTGGCGAACTCAAGCTCAAGCCCCATCGGTTCGATGATCAGCAAGATGTCGGCGAAGATGATCGCGGCGTCCACGTTCAAACGGTGCGCGGCATAGACCGTGACCTCTGCGGCCACCTCCGGCTGCTTGCACATCTCCAAAAACGTGTGGCGGGCGCGCACCTCGCGGTACTCCTGCATGTAGCGCCCCGCTTGGCGCATCAACCAGACAGGCGTGTAAGGGACAGGCTCGCGCCGGCAAGCGCGCATGAATGGACTGTTGTAGAGGAGATCGGGCGTGTTCTCCGTGCCTGCGTTCGTCGTTTGCGCATCAGCCGATTGAGTGGCTTCATTGTTCATTGGGTTCGTGATCTTAAAGCGATTTATGGTTAATTCCAGTATCTTTCATCTTCCGGGAAACCTGTCAACAGAGCTTGCCGTACAGATTTCATATCTCGGTCGAGCGCCCGCCGATTAGGGTTCCGAGAGCGTAGCAGCAGACTACAATACGACGCGGCTTAGGTGGTAGTCGCCGCGCACTTGTTGTCTTGGAGTGAAACATTGAGCGGGGCACGAGCATCATAAAAACCGTAATCGTCCAATAGACCAAACGCCGGTTGAAGATTTTTGCCACGAAACTTGCACTGGCGGTGTTTACGCTATGAGAGCAGGGAAGATGAGCAAACCGGCGATGGCCCTAGCCAACAGTATGCTTGAACAGGTTGAGCCGGAGACACCTGCGCTCGGTTTTGACGAAGCGTTTATGCTGCATCACCGCGCGGTCTATCATACGGCTTATGCCCTGTTGCGCGACCGCGGGCTGGCTGAAGACGTGACGCAGGAGACTTTCCTGCGCCTCTATCGTCATCAAGAGTCCGCGCCGCAGACCGAGGGCCTGCGCCCTTGGCTCTTGCGCGTCGCCATCAACGTCGCGCACAACACGATTCGTGCACGCACACGCGCGGGCGCACGCGAAGCAGAGTTCTTCAAACAGACGGGCGGCACGGACGCCACAGCGACAGCGATTGACGCGGACTACGAGCGACAGACAGAGATCGAAGCAGCACGCGCGGCGCTTGAGAAGATTGACGAGCCGATGCGCAGTTGTCTGCTGCTGAAGCAGCAGGGCTTGTCTTATCGTGAGATCGCACAGACGCTGCAAGTGAATGAGTCTTACGTCGGCAGTTTGATCGCGCGCGGGCGGAAAGAGTTTGTCAGGGTGTACGGCAAGATCGGAGGACGGCAATGAACACGTGTCTCGATGAAGGCATGTTGCAGGCTTACTTGGACGGCGAACTGCCGGCACCGCAGATGGAAGCGTGCGCGGCGCACCTCGCCACGTGCGCGACCTGCGCCGAACTCGCACACGAAGCGGAGCACGAATACGCTTTCTTCTCGACCGCCTTTGCGCCGCTCCTAAGCGCGCCCGCGCCGACCGAACGCCTGCGCGCCCGCCTCGACGAATCAATCGCCGAACTGCAAGCCCCGCGTTTCGTTCCTGAATCTTCGACCTCGCGCCTGCGCGCTTGGTGGGCTGCCTTCACCACCTCGTTTGCCTTCAACCCGCGCTACGTCGGCGCATTCGCCACCTTCATTCTCGCCATCGCGTTGACAGTTACTTTGACGATGCTGCGGCCAAAGCCAGCGCCGCCTGAGAGCAGCGTTGCGGGGGGCACGCCGATAAAGCCGCTGGACAAGGTTGATTCAATAGTGAGCAACCCACCAGCGCCATCAAGCAACGAGAATCGAAATGGCGTTCCGACGGGAAGCATACGTGTCAATTATCCGGCGCAGCGTCGCATTCATAGATCGGCTGCAACAGAAGCTACGACCAAGCCCATTGAGTCGCAACAAGGCGCGCCGTTGCTTCCAGACGAGAAGAGTTATTTGACGACGATTGCCACGCTCGATGCGGCGATCAAGGCGCAGGGGCAAGCCGCTCTGCCGCCAACCTTGCGTGCGGAGTTTGAACGCAATTTGGCTGTCGTTGACGAGGCGATCATCGCCACGCGCGTGGCTGCCCGGCGCAATCCGAAGGACGCGGACGTGCAGGAGTTTCTGCGCGCCGCTTATCAGAATAAAGTTGAGCTATTAACGACCGTCGCGGATCAGACGCAATACATCGCAGCCAGAGACTAAGCCGCTTGGCATGAGCAGAGCGCGAAGAAAGTTGAACCTGAGAAATCATTTGAGCATGAAGTTTAAGTTTTCATTCATCATCACCATCGCGTTGTTCTTGTCGTTCACGGGCGTGAAGACGCATGCGGCGGAAGATGACGCGCCCGCAGAGCAGACGATTGCGGCCGCCGAGTCGGTGGCGGTCTCGGTCTGCCTTGAGTCGGGCGACATCACCGTGCGCGGTTGGGAACGCAGAGAGGTGCACGCGCGCACATCGAGCGGCGGGCAGTTGGAATTGCGGCGCACGGACGGAGCGAACACAAGTGCGCCCGCCACGAGCGTCGAGGTGCTCATAACGGAAGCGCCTGAGATCAAACCGCGCCCCGGTCAGTGCAACTATTCGGGCGATCTTGAACTGGACGTGCCGCGCGGCAGCATCGTGCAATTGAAGGGACGCAACGGCGATCTCGTTGTGTCGGGCGTGGCGCAACTGCGCGCCGAGACGTTGAGCGGTAGCATTGAACTGCGCGACATCTCGCGCGCCGTCGAGGTGACGACCGCCAACGGCGACATCTCGCTCAAGCACGCGAAGGGGCGTGCGCACCTGCGCTCGATCAGCGGGCAGATTGATGTGAGCGACGCGGAGCCTGTCGAAGCGGCCGATGATCTGTGGGCCAAGACGACGAGCGGCGACATCACGCTCACGCAAGTTCGGCACGCGCACGTCGAAGCCGGTACAACCGCAGGCAGCATTGACCTGACGGGCCCGCTCGCGCACGGCGGCTTCTACGATCTCAAGACCACGCAAGGCGACGTGACGATGACCATCCCCGCAGACTCTTCCTTCTTCCTCAACGCCAGAGTCTATTACGGCGGCGACATCGTGACCGATTTTCCGATCCGGCTGGTGAGCGGCCCAAACAAAGAAGGCCACGAGCCGGATAAGAACAAACCGGACAAGCCAAAGGGCAACGCACTTTCAGGCGGCAACCTGACCGGCATCTATGGCCGGAACGAAAAGCCCGACGCGACCCTCAATCTCGCCTCCTTCAGCGGCTCTGTGCAGCTAAGAAAAAAACAGTGACGAGTGCCAAGTTAAATGTCTTGCTCGTCACTCGTCACTATTTTTCTGGCATGTGGCGTGCTCTAGGAAAAGTCGTTGGTTGGTTAGTGATGAGATTGGTTCGGGCCGCTCGTCACACGTTAGCTGCCGTTGGTCACTAAGCGAAAAATATTTTGCCACAAAATCAACGAGTCCGGTGTTTTCAGGGTAGAAACAGGCAGCGAGGTTCGTGGACGCAAGCGAAACATTTTCCAAAGTTGGCGCGTCTATCTGCATGAAGCCTCGTTGTGGCGATTCAGAAGCGAGAAACGGATTTTCCGAAAATGGGAAACTGGATGCGCCGCCGCTCTCGTCCGAACCGTCAATGGAGTCCGGCAGGAGGGAATGAAAGATGAAACGCAAGCTCGGCATCGCACTTCTGATCATCGCCACTGTGCTGGCGGGCACACCGGAAGCGGTCAGGCAGTTTCATGGCCTCAACAGGGCGTTGCGTCATTGGGCCGGCACAAACCTTGGCGGCAGTTTCCTAGTCTATGCGGAAGACGGCAGCGACCGCGCACTGCCGGATCGTTACGACTATCATCAGGTCGCGCCGCCCGCACGCCTCGCCAGCTACGGACTGACCGCCAGCCTGTCGCAGCCCGCCACGCATGAGACGCCCTGCCCGTTTGAGCATCGCCGCGCCGTCGAACGCGCGCAGCCAGCACTGCGCACACAAGCGACCGCGCACGCCGTCGAACAAGTGGCCCGCAACCAGCAGCGCGCCGAACGCACCATCGAGCGCGAACAGCTTGCGCGCGACATCCGGCGCACACTCAAGCTCACGGTCAAGACGTTTGGCGGCGAGTTGAGCGAGCAGCAGTTGGCGACCAAGCTCAGGACGCTGCGGATGAAACCGGCGGCAGAGACCTTGAAGACGCGGCGCACAGTACCCGTTAGAGTCGCACGCATCAACGAGGGCGACCTCCCTTTCACCTATACCCTCGCGCCCGGCCCCGATGCCAGCGGCTTCGACGCAGATAAGATTCACAGATAACCGACGCGCAGTAGTTGCTTTGACACACACACGCAGTCGCTCGTTCGTTCAGACATCGAGCGAGCGTTTGAGCCGCAAACTTTTTGCGCCGACAACGAGACGAGGAGTTGACCGATGAGCACAAGACTGATCACAACATTGAGCGCGCTGGCCCTCGTCGGCGCTTTGGTTTGCGTCTGCGCCAACACGAGACGCGCCGCAGCGAGCGGCGACGCACACGCGCTGGCCGCAAGCAGTGGCGGCGACGACGACATGCGCGAGCGCGACGAGATCAACGAGAGCTACCGGCTCGCACCCGGCGCGGAAGTTCAAGTGCAAGCCATCAGTGGTTCGGTCACGGTCGAAACCGGCGTGACTGATACGGCTGACATACACATCGTCCGCCTCGCGCGCACGCGCGACGAACTCGAATGTCGCCCCGTGCACATCGAGTATACAGACGGGCGGCTGCGCATTGATGGGCAGGACGACCGCCGGCAATGTCGTAACGCGCGCGTCAATCAACAAGTGACGCTGCGTGTGCCCCGTCGGATCAATCTCAACGTCACGTCAATCAGCGGGCACGTCAACGCGGGCGACATTGACGGCGCACTGCATTTCACCAGCATCAGCGGCCACGTCACCGTCGGCAACGTGCGCGGCCCCGTCAGCTTCACCAGCATCAGCGGCCACGTGCAAGTCGCATCCGCGCTCGACGCGGCGACGTTTGAGAGCATCAGTGGGCGCGTCTCGATCACGCTGTCGCATCTCGGCGCGCGCGGGCTGAAAGCTGAGAGCATCAGCGGCAGCGTGGACGTGGGCCTTGCCGACGACGTGAACGCAGACTTGAAGGTCGAGAGCATCAGCGGCGAGGTGTACGCCGACGACTCGCGCATCACGGTCAATAAAGTGAGCGACAACGAATTCACGGGCCGCGTCGGCGCGGGCGGGCCGCCGCTTGAGTTCTTCAGCATTAGCGGCAACATCCGTCTGCATCGCGCCGGTTGAGTCGCCGCGCACCGTGCGTACAAGTTTGCGCCCTTCTCTTCGTCGCTTTGGCGTTTCGGGAGATGGGGAAGAATCGCGCCGGACGCAGAAGGCGAGGGAAGGGCGCAAGACAGTTTTCAGACAAAGCTCTTTGGTTCTTGCTGAAAACTGAAAACCGAAAACTGTCCTTCGTCCCCACCGTTGGCTCGGCGCGCAAAAAAATATGCCACAAAATTTATGACGGCGGTGTTTACAGTTTGAAAGGCTAGAGCCAAAGATTTTTGCGTCGAGAAAAATTTGAGGAGTGAGATTGAAGATGAGATTCAAGACAGCCTACTTCGGACTGTTCGCACTCGCGGCGCTCATCGCCGCACCGCCCGCGCTTGAACATTTGTCAGCGCGCACTGGCGCAGACGCTATCAAGTTAAGCGGCTTCGTCGCGCATGCGCAGGATCGCCGCCACGATGACGATGATTGGCCCGAGCGCGATACGTTCGATCAGAACTATCAACTCGCACCGGGCGCGTCCGTGCGTGTGTCCGGCATCAACGGCACGGTCACAATCGAGACGGCGAACACGCAGACGGCCGAAGTCCACGTCGTTCGCACGGCGCGCACGCGCTCAGACCTTGAGTATCATCGCGTTCTCGTCGAGCAGACCGCGAGCGGTCTCTACATTCACGGCGAGAGCGAACACAATTCGGACGAATGGCGCAACCGAGAGGTGCGCCAGCGCGTGACCTTGCGTCTGCCGCGCCAGATCGAGTTGCAGGCATCGGGCATCAACGGGCGCACGACTGTGGGCGAAGTTGACGGCCCCGTCCGGCTCTCAGGCATCAACGGCAAGGTTGACGTTGCACAGGCGCGCGGCTATTCGGACATTTCCGGCATCAACGGCACGTTGACGATCACAATTACGCAACTGGGCGAGCGCGGCGTGCACGTGAGCGGCGTGAACGGCGGCGTCGAGTTGCGCTTCGCCGAAGCGCTCAACGCGGACTTGCATGTGACCGGCATCAACGGCTCGGTCTATACGGACGTGCCGAACGTCGTCGTGCAAGGGCGCGTCAATCGCTCGAACTTCAACGCGCAGATCGGCACGGGCGGCGCGCCGATCAACATCTCAGGCATCAACGGGCACGTGCGACTTGCGCCGCGCAGCTAGTGTGGCCCGTGCGAGTTCAGGCGGCGCTGCGTGTGTGCCGTTTGCGAGAATGCCGGGCTCCTTCTCGCATGGGGCCACGCGAAACGCGCCGCCTGACTCTCTGAACAGTTTTCCAGCCGAACGAAAGCAAGCCATGATAAAACGCATCATCAGTCTAATTCTCTGTCTCGGGCTGCTGCCCTCGCTCGCGAGTCTTGCGTCCGCGCAGCGCGAGTCGCGCGAGACGCTCAGCGACGAGTGGCATCAAACTTATCAACTCGCGGCGAACGGGCGCGTGAGCTTGCGCAACATCAACGGCGCTGTTCACATCCAGGGTTGGGAGCGCAACGAAGTGCGCGTTGACGCCATCAAGCGCGCCTATAAACGCGAGCGTTTGGATGAGGCGCGCATCGAAGTCCACGCCGATTCAGACAGCATCGCCATACGCACGCGCTATCCTTACGACGAGATGAATTTCACGGACGACACACCGGGTCGTTACGACAACCCGGCGAGCATCGAATACACCTTGACCGTGCCACGCGCCGCACGGCTTGAGAACATCGAGTTGATCAATGGTGGGCTTGATCTCGCGAACCTAACAGGCGAGGTTCACGCCTCTTGCATCAACGGCAAACTTGCGGCGCGCGATCTCTCCGGCGAAGCCAAGCTCTCCACGATCAACGGCACGCTCGATGCCGCGTTCGCGCAACTCGACGCCGAACATCCGCTCTCGCTCAACTCGGTCAACGGCGAGGTGCTCTTGACCATCCCGTCCGATGCCAACGCCGAGATCAAAGCGACGACCGTGCACGGCACGATCACGAACAACTTCGGTCTGCCCGTCCGTCACGGGCGCTACGTCGGCACAGACCTCGCCGGCCAGATCGGCAACGGCGGCGCGCGCATCCGGCTTGATAACGTCAACGGCGTAATCAACGTTCAGCACGCAGGTGACGGGCGCGCCGTCAGCCCTGTGACGAACATGCTCACGAACACGCAGGACGAAAGCTACGGGCCTTCGAGCGAAGAGATTCAACGGCAGGTCGCGCGCGAAGTCGAACAGGCGATGCGCGAGTCCGAGCACGCACGTGCAGAAGGGCAGCGCGCAGCCGAAGAGGGGCGGCGTGCGGCCGAAGAAGCGCGCCGCGACGCAGCGCAAGCGCAGCGCGAGGGCGAACAAGCGCAACGCGAAGCCGAACGCGAACGCGCGCAGGCGCAACATGAAGCCGAGCGTGATCGCGCCGAAGCGGAGCGTGAGCGCGAACAGGCGAAGCGCGAAGTGGCGCAGTCGCAGCGCGAGGTCGTGCGTGCGCAAGCCGAAGCCGCGCGCGAAGCTGAACACGCCCAGCGCGATGCTGAGCGTGCCCGCGTGGAGGTCGAGCGTGGGCAGATCGTCACGGACAACTATGGCAACTATTCGCTCGTCGAGCGCGAGACGAAATCATTCCCCGTGCAGGGCACACCGCGCGTTCGCGTCGAGACGTTCGACGGCCCCATCACAATTGATGCTTGGGACAGAGCGGAAGTGCAGTACACCGCCGTCAAGCGCGCGCGCAATGAACGGGCGCAGCGCGCGACGAGCGTGCGCGCCGGTCAGTCCGGCAATGAAGTCAACATCATCGCGGAGTTCGACAAAGCGCAGGAGCGCATGAACGAGGGCACGGGCGCGATGGTTGCGCTCGAAATCCATGTGCCGCGCAACAGCAACTTGAACATACACACGGGCGACGGGCGCGTGCGTCTCTCAGGCGTCAGTGGCGAAGTTGACTTGCGCACGGGCGACGGTGCGGTTGACGTGACGGACGGACACGGCCGTCTGCACATCGAGACGGGCGATGGGCGCGTGCGCATCGAATCGTTCGACGGCGAAGCTTTCGCCGAGACGGGCGACGGGCGCATCACGCTCGATGGCCGCTTCCATACTCTGACCGCGCGCACGGGCGATGGCGGCATCTCGCTCGCCCTGCCGGCCGACACGGATGCGACGATTGAAACGGACGCCGAGTCGGTCGTCAACGATGGGCTGGCCACGCTGGCCGACAACAGCACAGACGAGCGGCGCGTGCGCCATTGGCGTGTCGGGCGCGGCGGCAACCAGATCAACCTGCACACTGGCGACGGCTCGATCTATCTGCGCCGCACAGACAGCACGGCGGTGCGATAAAGCAGGGCGGAAGGCTGAAGAAAAAATCGCTTGGCGTTTAGTTTTTCTTTGCATCCCTCAGCCTTAAATTATGACGAAACATTTTCGGGCCATGCGCCGTCTATATTGGGCAAGCGGCCTATGCCCGACGCGAAGCTCCCCGATAGTCGAAGCCGCGCAGCCGCGCTCGTGTTCAATCTTTAATCGTTTTTCTAAGTAGCAGGCTGAATGAAACAAGCAATCCTCCTCGCAACTCTTTTACTACTCTGCGCTCCGTCCGCGTGGGCGCAGTCCAGCCCAACGCAGACGCCGAGCGCGATCAACGCATCGGTGAGTGCCACGCCCGCCCTGACTACGAAGGCCGCTTCAGCCAAATCCGGCTTCCCGCTCACGGCGGAACGCGCTAACCCTGTCCGCATCCCGCGTCTGGAAAAGCCGCCCGTGATTGACGGCAAACTGGACGCAGGCGAGTGGCAAGGCGCAGCTATCTTCAAAGATTTCTTCCAGACCGATCCCGGCTATAACGTCTCGGCTTCCGAGCCAACCGAAGTCTTCATGGGCTACGACGCGCACACGCTCTACATCGCGTTTCGTTGTTACGACGAACCGGGCAAAGTGCGCGCCACCGTGCCCAAGCGCGACGACGTGTTTGCCGACGACACGATCCGTGTGCTCCTCGATACCTACAACGATCAACGCAAAGCTTACGTGCTCACCTTCAATCCGTTGGGCGTGCAGGAGGATGGTATCCGCACGGAAGGTTCGGGCGTTGATTGGAGCGTGGACATCGTGATGGAGTCGAAGGGCACGGTCGTCCAAGACGGCTACATCGTCGAGGTGGCGATCCCGTTCAAGTCTCTGCGCTACACTGCGGGCAAAGATAAGCTGTGGGGCTTGCAAATCTTCAGGCAGATTCAACATCTCAACAACGAATCTGATTCGTGGATGCCGCTCTCGCGCGACGTGTCGGGCGTGCTCCCGCAAGAAGGACACATCACGGGCCTCGAAGGCTTAGCCACCGAACGCAACCTCGAAGTGATTCCGAGCCTGACCGTGTCGGAGACGGGCACGCGCGTCCGCTCGTTCCCGCCGACGCTCGATCCGACGACCGGCAATCTCGTCGCCGATCCCGGACGCATGCTCAATCAACCGATCAATCTCGATCCCGGTCTCACCGTCAAACTCGGCATTACCCCGACCATCACGCTTGATGCGACCCTGAACCCGGACTTCGCGCAGGTCGAAGCGGACGCGCCAGTCGTGCTCGTCAATCAACGCTTTCCCATTTTCTTTCAAGAGAAGCGCCCGTTCTTCCTCGAAGGCAAAGATATTTTTCTGACGCCGATCACGGCACTGCACACACGCGCCATCATTGACCCCGATTATGCCGTCAAGCTCACGGGCAAGACCGGACGCAACTCGTTTGGCCTGCTCATGGCCTCAGACAACGCGCCCGGCAACTTCAGCGATGAAGATCGCGAGACGGCGCGCACCGACCCGGCTTTCTTCCGGCGTTTCGTCCAGCCGTTCCTCGACAAGAACGCTTACATCGGCGTCCTGCGCTTGAAGCGCGATATGGGCCGCGAAAACACCCTTGGCCTCATCGCCACGAGCTACAATTTCATCCAGCGCCATAATGATCTCGGCGGCTTCGACGGCCGTTTTAAGCTCAACCCGAAAACCGTCTTCACTTTTCAGGCGCTCGGCACAACCTCGCGCCGCATGGCCTTTGATCAATTCACGGGCGAGCGCGCCATCCACACGTTGAATGGTTTTGGTTACAATTACAACCTCGACTACAGCGCGCGCCACTGGGGCTACAACTTAAACGGCACAGGCTTCACGCGCGGTTATCGCGCCGACGTCGGCTTCACGCAACGCACGGACAATAACAATCATCAATTAAACGTCCGTTGGAACACCGATCCGAAAGAGAAGGGCACGATCCGACAATGGCGCGCGAGCCTGTTCGCCGACATGCAGCACAACTTTCAAGCGCACGGGCAGCGTTGGGACATACAACCCTTCTTCGGTTTCAACATGCCGCGCCAGACCTTCATCACCTTCGGCTACCGACGCGCCTACGAGCGTCTGTTCGCCAAAGAGTTCGGCACGCCCTTCGCCGGCACTGACGACGAACGCTCGACCTACAAGTGGAGCATCATCGTTAACGCCGAATCGCAACTGACTAAGAAGTTCTACTTCTTCACCTCAGTTGTGCGCGACATGCACGTCTTCGATTTCGACTTCGGCGCAGACCCGAAGTTCTCGCGCGCCAGTCCCTCGGCGATAGCGCAACGACAGGCGCAAGCGGCCGGTCTCTGCGACGGCCAGATTCAGCCCGTGCCCACTGCCTGCTTCGGCTTCCTCGATCCGGGCGCGGGCAATCTTTGGAACATCTCTCTGTCGCTTGACTACAAGCTGAACAGCGCCTTGCACACTTCGCTCGATTACACGAAGCAGCAGCTTGTCCGCAACGACACGCACTTGGTTGCCTTCGACGACAACATCTACACTTGGCGCACCACGTACCAGTTCACGCGCTTTACGTTCGCGCGCGTGCGGTTTGATTACGACACGATCCCGTCGCAGTTGCGCATCAACGCGCTCGTCGGTTGGACGCCGAACCCGGGCACAGCTTTTTACGTCGGCTACAACGACGATTTGACGCGCAACGGCTTGAGTCCCTTCACAGGGCAACTCGAACCGGGCTTCCGGCGCAACGGGCGCACCTTCTTCATCAAAATGTCTTACCTGTTCCGACGCAGTTTCGGCGGGTAAGAGAATAGAGCCTCGCGGATCGTTTCAGGACAAAGGTCACAATTGATCATGAGCAGCCTGCATTCTTTCATCCGCGAATTAAAAGCAACGGTCGTGAGCGCGCTGCTTGCGCTCGTCGTCCTGTCGGCGTTGCTCTGCGCGCTCGTGCCCGTGCGTGCGCAACAGTTGGCCGCGCTGGCCGATTCAGGCGTGAACGCGAAACCGGCCGCGCCCGTCGAAGCGCCGCGCCCAAAACGCATCGCGCCTTTGCGCACGAGCGAACTACCCGACGGGGCGCGCATTATGATCACGGCCGACGCCGCGCTCGACGATTACTCGGCTTATCGTGAGGGCGACAACTTCTTCGTCCTGCTGCCGCGCGCAAACGCAAGTGCGGTGCAGCGTGACCTTGCGAGTGTGCGCAGACTTGTCGGCGTGCGCGTCGAACAACGCGGCGCGGACGCGCTCGTCTCATTCCAGCTTACGTCTGGCACAACCGCGCACGTCAAACAAAACTTCAATCGGCTCGATGTCATCCTCAGCGCGCAAGACCCGCAAGGGCAACCAACACCAACGCCCACGCCCCAACAGAACGGCGGCGCAAACGTCGAGACAAAAAATATAGACAAAAGCTCGCCGCCCTCAGCCGCGAAAGATTCGGTCGAAGCGCCGCCCGATAGATCGGCCGCGACACCGCCCGCGAGCGACAACCCGACCGGCACGACGAACACGCCTGTGCCGTCGGCATCTATGGTCGTCGGCGCGAAGGGTCGGCCCGCACTGCCGCCTGAAAAGGCCAACCCCGTGCGCATCCCGCGCTTCGAGACCGCGCCCGTGATTGATGGCAAACTCGATGACGCGGTCTGGAAAACGGCCGCCGTCTTCAAAGACTTCTATCAGATTCAGCCGGGCGACAACATCGCGCCCTCGAAGCCGACCGATGCCTACATCGGCTACGATGCGCATTACCTCTACTTCGCCTTCCATTGTTACGACGATCCGACGAAGGTGCGCGCGACCATCGCCAAGCGCGACAACGTCTTTGGCGAAGACAACGTGCGCGTCTTGCTCGACACGTTCAATGATCAGCGCAAGGCTTACGTGCTCGGTTGGAATCCGCTCGGCGTCCAGCAGGATGGCATTACGACTGCGGACGGGAACACGGATTACAGCGTGGACATCGTGATGGAGTCGAAGGGCATGCTCACCGACGACGGCTTCGTGGTTGAAGTCGCGATCCCTTTTAAGTCGCTGCGCTATGAGGCAGGCAAAAATAAACTTTGGGGCATACACATCTGGCGCAACATTGATCGCTTGAATGACGAGCTTGATTCATGGGTACCCATCTCGCGCGACATCTCCGGCAATCTCAATCAAGAAGGGCACATCACCGGCCTCGAAGGCATCTCGACCGAACGCACGCTTGAGTTGATCCCAAGCATCACTGTCTCTGAGACGGGCCGGCGCGTCCATGCTTTCCCGCCCGCACCGTTTCCGCAAATGAGCGCGCCGGTCGTTGATACCGGCCGCTTCGTCAATCGTCCGATCAAAGCCGATATCGGTTTGACGGCCAAATACAGTCTGACGCCGACCGTCACGCTCGACTTCGCTTACAACCCGGACTTCGCGCAGGTCGAAGCGGATGCCACAGTCGTCACGGCCAATCAACGCTTCCCCATTTTCTTCGAGGAGAAGCGCCCCTTCTTCCTCGAAGGCAAAGACATCTTCGACACGAACAACACGGTCGTCCACACGCGCGCCATCATTGACCCAGACTTCGCCGCGAAGCTGACAGGCAAACGCGGGCGCAACACCTTCGGTCTCATCCTCGCGTCCGACAACGCGCCCGGCAACTTCAGCGAAGACGAGTTGGACGAACGCCGCCGCGACATCATCAGTGAGCCTGACCCGGTTGTGCGCCAACAGAAACAGGCAGCATTTCAAGACCTGCTCGATAACATCAACGGCCGGAACGCGCTCATCGGTGTCTTGCGGCTCAAGCACGACGTGGGGCGCGAATCAACCGTCGGCATGTTCGCCACGAGCTACAATTTCATCCAACACCATAATCAACTGATCGGCTTCGACGGTCGTTTCAAAACCAAT
>Ga0209153_1000198_pt1 | contig 32316 bp, 39 predicted proteins | sample GraSoiAngelo_120_FD_185877 | JGI IMG/M metagenome (GOLD analysis project Ga0209153, IMG submission 185877) | Grasslands soil microbial communities from the Angelo Coastal Reserve, California, USA - 14_0919_09_20cm (SPAdes) (version 2) | ecosystem: Environmental > Terrestrial > Soil > Grasslands ... | reverse complement strand
CTCTTGTGCCTTTTGGCAAGCCAGATAACGGCGCTTGAGTTCTTCGGTTGTCAAATGAGCTTTGAGTTCGATTCGTCTCCGCATGACGAATTCTTACTCGACCTTAGTTATTTTTGCAATTCGGTATTAGATGGAACAGACCCGGTGGGGGCAGGCGAAGTTCGTCTCTGCCGCCTAACCTTTTCACCTGGCCCTTCCTCATCATATGCAAAGCCTCAATCCCCGCCAGCGCCCGCTCGGCAGTGTGAAAAGAGCGGAAGCATTGGGCCGCGCGCCACTTTCCTTACCTCTACCCGATTTTTGCAACGCAGCCGCGAACCAAGTCCTTGGTTAAACCGATGTCGCCTGCCCTTCGGGCGGCGTAAGCGTCAGAACCGAAGGTACACGCGCCGGCGCAGCCAATCTTAATAGACCATAGCCGATGCCGGCCAGTCCGGTCATGAGACCGGGCGACTCGACACCAAACGGCAAGCCACACAGCCACCCATGCCGTTTGATGCTCGCTAGAATGATCGCCGTCAGGTGTTGCACCCGAGCGCGCAATTGCGCGTCATTGAAGAGTTCACTGGCCACGGCCAAGAGTTCGATGTTGCCGAGGTCGCCATGACACAGCGAGTGGTTTTGCCCAAACCCGTTGGCGAGTGTAGTGCGGAGCGCGATCTCTATTTCGGTCTGAGTCGCGGCGTCATTCAGTTGCGCCAGCGTGCTTAAGCGCGCCAACCCAATGCCGGGTGCACCGTAGCACCATGCGTTGATGCTCTTCGGTTTCTCGTCACCTTTCGAGCGCCCGAAGCTGCCGAGGTCACGTTGATCGAGCCAATTACCTTGCTCAGGCGAGAAGAGGCTGCGCTCGTATTCGATGGCGGCGCGGGCGGCCAAATGGAAGCGCTCCTCTTGACTGAGTTCATAGAGCTTGAGCAATGACCATGCGATGCCGGCCGCGCCGTGCGAGAAGCCGGTCGGCGGGCGGCGGGCCGGTGCTGGCGTCAACCAGCCGATGCCTTGCTCCATCTTCAGGGCGTGAGCCAGCAGTCTGTCACCGCATTGAACAGCGCAAGTTACTACTTGGCTCGCAGGGGCGACGGCGTGGAGGCTGATGAGGCCGGCGATGCATCCGGCCGCGCCGCCGACGATGTCGAAGCTCTCGTCCTGCTCGATGAGTTCGGGCAGGCGCGCGACCATCTCGCTCGCTTCGTCAAGTAGTGCCGGCTCGCGCCACAAGACGGCGAGATGTGCGAGCGTGTAGATAATGCCGCCCCAGCCGTCGAACGCGCCGATGCGTTTGATAGTTGCGCGCGCGCGCTCGGTCTGTCGCCGCAAGGTGGTAAGGGCGGCTCGCGCTAGTTCGCTATAACGTTCATCCGCCGTCACCGAACCGAGGTACGCTAGAAACAAGGTGACCCCCGGCAGTCCTTCATAAAGATTGTGATCCAGAGAGGTCAGAGTGCAACTGGTCTCGCGTACCGAGTTGAGACCAAACCAAGTCACATCGCCCTCGTCGCGCAGGGCGAGAGTCAACAACCTATCCCCGACAACGCGGGCGGCTTGGATCAAGGTCTCACTGTCGGGAGCGGTCTGCGGCTCTGTCACGTCATAGCTAGGCCACTCGGTTGCGGCCAGATCAATTGACAAGGTCGTTAAAGACGCACGGACGAACCACGTCTGCTTCGCCAAGTCATCCTCTGAGAGTTGGCGCAGCCGCCGCCGCACTAGCTCAAGCCCCGTCTCGTCGAAGAAGTCCGCGATCAGTTCCTTCGAGCTGTTCCACAAGTGGCGTGAGTTGGGGCGGGTGGAGAAGATGGGGATGTCGCCGTTGTGTAGATCGGCGCGTTCGGCGCGAATAGTGTGCACGCGGTATGGGTGGTTCTCAATGCCAACCCAGAGCCGGTCGTAGAAGCGGTCGAGATCAAGTGCGTTACGCATCAGATCGGGATGGCAGCCTTCGTGCAGCAGCAGGCTGTAGGTGTGCGTGTCGCGGACGATGACACGCACCTCATCCTCTGCGAAGCGCGCGAGCGGGCCGTCTGTGGCTAACAACTCTTCACGTCGGCGCAGCAGCAAACGATACATGGAAGTGAAGCCGCCCACGATCTCCTTCGCATAGTCGAGGACGTTTACTTCCGCGCCGTTCAGCTTCGGGCGGTGCTGGCCCTCCGGCAGTTCCACTTGCTGGCGCGCGATGCGCATCTCGTCCGTCCCTGCCTGCTCCAACTTAACGGCGCGCTCCGGCGAGAGTTGACCCGGCGCGCCGCCAAGTCCGCTCATGTCGATCCCTTCATAGCCCTCCTTTAATAGCATCCGTTGCGGCAGCAAACCGACGCGCATGACTGAGTGTATGGCCGTCTGTGTGGCCAACAATAAATCCGGTTGCTTGATATTGATGCCCGCGACGCGCGGCTGAAAAAGCGATTCCAGATCGATTAGCACAGGGTGTTCGCCCACCGCGATTAAGTTCTCGAAATGCAGGTCGGTCGCCTCCAGCGCGTACAGCAGCGCGAGGTATGCGCCTTGTCGGCGATAAAACCTGTACACCTCTTGCGCCGACGTACAACTCTGCGCCGCCGCAAACTCCATCCAGCCGTATGCGCCGCGCTCAAGAATTTTCAACTGCCGGAAGGCGGGCCGCGCCCCGCGTCTGTTGAGCCACGCAAGTAGTTCTTGAAAGTGCGCATCCACGGCGAGCGAACGTGGTTTATAGGCCACCTGAAAGCCCGACGCGAACTCGGCGATCAGCACCGCGCGCCCGTCACGGTGAGCATCTCCGGCGTCGCCCTGCACCCGCACGAGTACACCCGGCGCAGCCTCTGGACTAAAGACTGCGCACAACTCTTCCCAATCCGCGCAGAGGTGTTCAAGGAATTCGAGACTGAAGGCGACCCACTGGCGAACGGCGTTGTTTAGGCGTCGGGCCAGCACCGCGTACTCGCGCAATAGATCGAGGGCCACATCCGTGCGGCGCAAGCGTTCAACGAAACAGGCGAAGCGCTGTTCGGGCGTCTCGGCTTCGAGGAGATTTTGCAGGCGCGCCACGTTGAGTTCCAGAATCAAAGTGCGGCTCATCATGCCGAGCAACTTCGGTAGCAGATTAATGCTGAGCACGTCCACGACCGTGGCCGGATCAAACGGCATGACGGCGTAGTGTTGCGTGAGCCTCAGCACGCCTGCGCGCAACTGTCTGCGCCCGTGCTTGATGAGCGGCTCGACCAACGTCAAGAAGCCGGCTACGGGTTTTTCACGCAAAGGTTCGGGCAGGGTGAAGACTTCATCTTTGGATTGTTCCGACAGGGAAAAGGCGCGGGCCAACTCCGCGAGCCATTCAGGCGGAGACGTAAATCGCTCTTGCACTGCGGCCACCGATTCGCACATCAAGTGTCGGAACTCATCCTCGCTGAGGCCGTCCAATGAAAGCCGCTGTGCCCAATAGCCATTCTGATCAAAGGGGCGCTGCTCACGCCACTCGCGCACGCGCTGTTCGGCTGCGTCGTCACAAGTCTCGCTGGCCCGCGGCCGTTCTTCGCACGAACGAAAGGCCGCGAGGCGTTCAAGTAGAGAGAGCGCCTGATACCACTCTGCTGATTGAAAGCTGGCCAGATTCATGGTCAAGGGGTTTATCAATTGCAGGCTGCAAAATAGGTGCTGAGGGGTTAAGGCTAAAACAGCGACGGGTGGAATGTCTAGCACTCCACCCGTCGGTCAGACTCAAGTTGGTGTGCCTCTCTCCACTACCATGCGCAATCAACCGTGCATTGGCGTGTCCCTGTGCAAGTGCAGGTGACTGCGGTGGTGTGCGGGTTAGGCCCGAGCCGGTTGAGTTCGTCGTCCGAGAGTTCGATCTGCCCGGACGGATGAGCGGGCAGTTGAGCCAGTTCAACTGCGCTGAGACTCTTGCGATACAGTGGGTCTTTCCAAGCGCGAACGGTGTCTGCTTTTGACATCGGTGTCTTCTCCTTTTTGAGCTAGGCTAAAAAGGGACACGTGATCTGCTGGGTGGCTGTGGTGCAGGTGCAGGTCGCGTAGGTCGTTGCGACGAGCATATCTGAACCGTCAAGCTCTTCGTCGCTTAACTCAACCCGTCCGGCGGGGTTCTCCGGCAAGGCTGCGAGTTCAGCATTGCTGAGACCCTGACGATAGCGCGGGTCTTTCCACGCGCGAATGATGTCCGCCTTTGACATGCTGTCCTCCTTATCTTGGTGAAGGGTTCCGTCCGTTCGGACAAGGTGAGCATCGAGCGTCGGTGATGATTACCGAACGCCAATGTGAAACGGACCCAAATGCCGGCGTCTCACCGGATGTGATGCTTCAAGCCGTCTGAACAGCACCCGTTAGTTGTCCTGAGGGTAAGTAAACTCGTTGGGGCGTTGAACATATATTACAAGTGTTACTTAATGTAAAGGATAGTGTTCCAATATCGCCGTTCATTATTGCTCCAACTGTAGCTAGGACGGTAATAAATTCGCCTCTTGACTTGTCCCTGCCTCATTATGTCCAGCGCTCCAGTGCCTTCGAGAGTTCGTTCCGCCGTGTGGAACGAGCGAAAGCGTTGACATGCCTGCCACCCTTCGTGACAACGCGCGAAGAAGAAAATGCGGAATGTGGTCAACAATCGTGCCGTTTTTGCTATGGCGCTGAGACTCTCGGCGCGGACGAGATCACCGCGCTGGAAATTCTTCGGTTCCGTATCCACTTCATGCCGCCTTTATGCCGCGCCACTGTGGTCACACGTTAGAATGAGACCCCATCTATCGGCACACCGCCTTGCCTGCGCATGAAAGCGGTGATTGCAGCCCGCTCAGTCTCGCCAGCGTCTTAAACTGCAACCCGAAGGTGCCAGTTGCACGATGCACCACCGTGCCCCAAGCGCTTACCCGCACGCCCTCAGCGAGGTCGATCTCGATCCGCAACACGTCGCCTACTGCTGCGGCCTTTTGCGTGGTGCGCACTAAGCACCCGCTAGTGCTGATGTCACCGACGCGCCCGGTCTGCTGGCCCCAGACGGTCTCCCAGCATGCTGGGAGGTTGCACCATGCACGGGATTGGCGTCGTTGCTCATGTCTGGTCTGTAGCACTACACCCCTCTGTCGCTGTACCACCTTGCCGTCCAGATGCATATTCCTCTTTGCGTGTTTACTTGAGCTGCCTATCACCGCACCCGCTTGGGAGTTAATGCTGCTTGGCGCGCTTGTGCTTGTCTCTGCCACTCCCGCTCCCACTGGGCAAACCGTTGCCGCTGGCGCTCCGCTTCGGCTGCGATGCGCGCGTTCTGCTGATGATATTCGCGGATGAGACGCAAGCCGATGGGCTCGTGTGCAGTTGTAGTAGCTGTGCAGGTGAGGATGATGATGGCAACGTAAATAATCTGTTTACTCATCTCTTAGTCCTCTGTTCTTACTGCCAGACGGGTCGTTCCTCACAACAAGTTCTCGCCTAAGCATGTAAATCATCTGCCCGGCGCTGTGGGTGCTTACCTCTCGGCACCAAGCCTGACCGCCGCTCAAGGCCATAGACCCGCACCTCGCCTCTCGTCACCGTCCAGATTTTACGTTGATCGAGCAACTCACCAATGGTGAAGCCTAAGCCTTCCTCCTTGAGCTTGGTGAGCGCGCGCAACTCGTCCCACGTGCGCACACAGCTTTGGAGCGCATCGAGCAATATTTGCTGACGTGAAGTAGTGCCTACTGACTGTTCAGGTTTGGCCATAATGCTCCTCCAAAGCTGTGCCACATTACTGCGGCTGCTTTGCTGGCAGAGTCAATCGCTTGAAAGAGAAGTAGCTCACACACTCTAGCAATAAACTGTGTGGAAAGGAAGACGGTGCCGCCTCTGACTATTACTTCATCGCCGCTTGGCTGCTGGATAGAGCGGGCGTTGAGTTGTGCCGGCAGGTGCTCCAGCTTAGTAGCTTGCTTGTAGTACGCAAGGCTAAAAGCGCCAGCATGAATAGCTGAAAACTATTCATGCTGGCGCTTGTGTCATGCTTCGCCTGCTTGCTGTTTAGCTGTTGGCCACCTGCGCATCACGCACCGGCAAGAAACGGCGCAACACGGTACTCAATTCCTCCGGCGCAAGCGGCTTCGCTAGAAACTCGTTGCAACCTGCGGCTTGCGCCGCCTCCCGATTGAACTGCGTGTTGTCGCCGGAAAAGGCCACGATGGGCACATCGCGCAAGAAGGGCTGCGCACGCAACTCGCGCGTCGCACTGAGACCATCGCCGAGCGGCATTTTGATGTCCATCAAAATCAAGTCCGGCTGTTCGTGCAAGGCCAACTCGACCGCTTGCACGCCGCTCTTTGCTTCCAGCACGCGATAACCTTCCTTTGTGAGCCAGCGATTGAGTAGCTCGCGTGTTTCATCGAGATTATCAACCACTAAGACGGTTTGCGGAGTGTTGTTCAGTTTCGCTTTATCGCTCATCGCTGATGACCTCAACAGGTTGCCAGTCAAGTCGGAGTTGACTTATAGCCCGCGTGCCGAAATTGCATAGACATAGTTCAGGACTATGTCTATGAGCACAGAAACACCTTCGGAGTAGGACACAGCCGAGTATGCTGTTGTCGCAGACCTCCATTTGCCCTACGACGTGCTATCACTCCATCAGAAGTGGAGGGAGTTGATGCAGAGTTCGCTCCCCATTCATGGACTCGGGTTGCAGGGACGCAAGGATTCGGCTAAGATGTGTGGCATCAGAGGCGTTGGTGAATCCTTCGTCTCCCCGATTGATGGGGTGAGGACATTAATCGGATTAGAACAGGCGCGAAGCTCCCAAAAGCTGCCGCGCCTGTTCGCTTTATGGGCTGAAATTGACTATCCTGCAATTGACATGGGCCGTTACTACGAAACTTGTCGTATGTGAAAAGCTATTCCCTCATATTATGTAATCTAACTGCGCTCATGGTTACCGCTGTAGCTTCTCATTGCACTTGGCGGCCTAATAAATTAAGGCTGCCGCGCCGACTGCTGATTGTATTGCATTATCTATGAGGACGTGATCCTACACAGCCTGCGTAGATGGGTTAATCCGCTATTATTGCTCCCGCACCGCCCCTCGCCTTGCAGCCTGCGGCCACGAGAGCATGTGCGCGCTCTTTGGGCAAAACTTTAGGTATGTTGTTGTCTCGGCTGCTCTTTTTAATCCAACAATTCACCCGACTCCATGTTGATTTGACCAGCTAGACAAATATGATATAAGCGCCAGCTATGAAAACAGATCGTCGTAATTTTTTGCTGGTCTCTTCTTCAGCTTGTTTGTTGACACAAAATATCCGACCCTCATTGGCACAGAAGCGCCAACCTGCTATTGCCTCCAAAACATTTTCTCCCGAGGGGCGAAAGATTGCTGTCTATACCACGGCCGAGAAAACTGATTACAGGATCACAGCTACCGACAGCTTGACCTTCAAACCTCTCGGCCAGCCCTTGGAAACACAGATCTGTGTCTTCGTCGATCCAACTAAGACATTTCAAACCCATCTAGGGAGCGGGGGCGCAATTACGGACGCCGCCGCTGAGACGTTTGCCAAACTGCCGAAAGCTCAACAGCAGGAAATTTTGCATGCTTATTATGACGCAGAAAAAGGGATCGGTTATACGCTCGCTAGAACTAACATTCACAGTTGCGACTTCTCCAGTAGCAGTTACACCTACGTCAGGCGGCGTCGATGCCGGACAAAGATAAAGACCCTGCACCGGAGTCTTGTATGGATTAAGCCAGAGCGTGGGTCGCGCGAAGAGTTGCCGAAGTCCTGCGTGCCGCCGTTGATGTCACCGCCGACCAGATTGGCATTGTTCCGCTCTAACTCGGCGGGCGGCATCACATGGCGCGCGAGCACGCGGTCGTGGAAGACGGGGGCGAAGCGTTCAATCTGATTTTCAATTCGCTCTGTCATGTCGTCGTATCTCCACATCTCATCAGCGTCCCGCCGTGGACGCTTGGAAGAAACGCGCCGCGCGAGATTGATTGGCAAGGTTGATGTGGCGAAAGCGCGTGTATCATAATCTTCGCGCACCCTCAAAGCGATCTGTTATGACCAGTGCGTTCGCCGTCTCTCGAGTTTAGGGCAACGCTTATTTGCTGTTAGGCGTGTTTGCGATGCCGGATAAAGACCAAGAAAAATTTGTCGCTTGGTTCGAGGAACTCGGTCGTGACGACGTGGCGCGCGCTGGCGGCAAGGGCGCGAACCTCGGCGAGATGACGCGCGCCAAGTTGCCCGTGCCGTCGGGATTCGTCGTTACGGCTGATGCTTATCGCGCTTGCCTCGACGCGAATCACTTGAGCGAGAAAATTGCGGAGCGGCTACGTGACCTTGATGTCTCGAAGGCGGAGGCCCTTCGGGCCGCTGCCAAGGAGGTGCAAGGCTGGATCAGCAAGGCTGAAGTCCCCGATGAGATAACTGCGGCTGTGCGCGATGCCTACGCTGAACTCTCGAAGCGCGACGATACTGATGCCGAGTACGTCGCAGTGCGCTCGTCGGCAACCGCAGAGGATACCAAGGCCGCTTCCTTTGCCGGCATGAATCGCTCGTTCACAAATGTGCGCGGCGCTGATGATCTGCTCGCTCGTGTGCGCGATTGCTGGGCGTCTCTCTATGGCGAGCGCGCCATCGCTTATCGTGCCGAGAAGAAGATGACGGACGAACCGGCCATTGCTTGTATCGTGCAGCAGATGGTGAACAGCGATAAGGCGGGCGTGATGTTCACCGCCGATCCGGCGACGGGCGACAACTCGGTGATCGTGATCGAAGCGGCTTGGGGTCTAGGGGAAGTGGTCGTCGGCGGACAAGTCTCGCCCGATCATCTTGTCATCAATAAGGAGACGGGCGAGATCAACGAGCGGCGCATCGGACAGAAGGCGTTCAAGGTTGTGCGCGGTGACGACGGCGCAGACAGCCGCGTTGATTTGGAAAAGAAGGAGGCGGACGCGCCCGTTCTTTCCGACGACGAGATCGCGCGCCTCGTCGAGATCGCACGCAAGGACGAGGCGCACTACGGCGAGCCGCAGGACACCGAGTGGGCCGTCGAGGGCAATGAAGTCTTCATCGTGCAGTCGCGGCCCATTACCGTCGCGCCGCCGCAGAGTGCCGCTGGTGGGCAGGCGAAGACGCCCAACGCAACAGCGCATGGCGACGAGCAGCCGGCGCAAACGCGCGGGCAAGAATTGGTCAAAGGGTTGGGTGCGAGCGCGGGCGTGGCCGTCGGCGCGGTGCGCGTGCTGCGCTCACCCGGCGAGGGTGCGGGGTTCCGTGCGGGCGAGATACTCGTCGCGCCGCTGACCGCACCCGACTGGGTGCCGCTCATGCAGCAGGCTGCCGCGATCATCACCGATCAAGGCGGCGCGACCTCGCACGCGGCAATCATCTCGCGCGAGATGGGCCTGCCCTGCATCGTCGGCGCGGGCAACGCGACCGAGGTGCTGAAGGACGGCATGACCGTCACGGTGGACGGCGGCGCGGGCGTCGTCTATGAAGGCGGCGAAGCGAGTGCCGAGACGCAGGCTAAACGCAAGCCTGTGGAAGTCGCCGAACGCGAGACGCAAGCTGCGCCGCTCGTCACCGCGACCAAGCTGTACGTTAATCTCGCCGTGCCGGATGAAGCCGAGCGCGTGGCGGCGCTCGATGTGGACGGCGTCGGTTTATTGCGGGCGGAGTTCATGCTGCCCGTCGCGCTCGACGGTCGCCACCCGCGCGCGCTGATCGAAGCAGGCGAGACAGAGCAGTTCGTCGTGATGATGGCCGACTCCTTGCGCCGCTTCGCCGCCGCGTTCGCGCCGCGCCCGGTGATCTATCGGACGATGGACTTCCGCTCGAATGAAGTGCGCCAACTCAAGGGCGGAGACCAATACGAGCCGACCGAGCAGAATCCGATGCTCGGTTACCGCGGCGTCTTCCGTTACACGCGCGAGCCTGACCTGTTCAAACTCGAACTAGAAGCCGTTAAGCGCGTGCGCGCTGAGTTCGACAATCTTCAGCTCATGCTCCCGTTCGTGCGCACCACGTGGGAACTCGAAGCATGTCTGAAGATCATTGATGAAGTAGAAGCCCGAAGCGGGAACAGCAAATTGTGGGTAATGGCCGAAGTGCCATCAATCGTGCACCGGCTCGACGACTATGCCGCGCGCGGCATCACGGGCGTCTCCATCGGCTCGAACGATCTGACGCAACTCATGCTCGGCGTTGACCGCGACAGCGAATTGTGCGCGCCCCTCTTTGACGAGCGTGACGGAGCCGTGCTGGCCGCGATTGAGCAGATCATCGGAGGTTGCCGCCGGCTCAGCTTGACCTGTTCGATCTGTGGGCAAGCGCCATCGCGCTACCCGGAGTACGTTGAGCAGTTGGTGAGTTGGGGCATTGACTCGATCTCGGTCAACCCGGATGCAATCAACACGACGCGCCGGCACATCGCGGCGGCGGAACGAAAGATTGAGTTGGAGGCGGCACGTTCAAGCTCGCCGGAGGCCGCGCACGCGTCATCGAAGTCATCCGAGCACTACGTGAGCGCCGCGACCAGTAAGCTGACCGAACAACGGAATGAGGGGATTTCCTCGTCAGGAAGCGAACAATCATGATCCGAAAACTAAAATCGGGCAAGTACCGACTCTATGCGCGCAAAGTAGATCCCAAGACCGGCAAGCGAAAGAACTTGGGTACGTTTGATACGCGCGCAGAAGCCGAAAAGCATGAGCGCGCGGTGCAATACTTCAAGCATAAACATTAGTCGCTTCGGCCGAACTTGACCGCGTTTATACTTGAAGCTCAATGCCTGTCTCGGCTCGCAACCCGCACTTGAATAACAGAGACTAGGGTGACCTAGATCGCTTGAGGTAGGAGATCAACGCGGCGGCTGCGACAACGAGAGACGCCACCAACCCAAGCCAATACCAGCCGGTGACATGCGCCCTGATAAGGCCCGCTGCTTGGTCTGCGTCCACGCGCTCGCGCTCTATCAAGTAGGCGCTGACGAGACCACTCACTAGACTCACCAGCGCGAAAGTCGAGGCCCTCTGCTGCCAAGCTCGCATGAGGCCAAGCAGAATCACCACGAGCATCAACAATGGGACGAGCCACAGCGCACGGTCACCCCCACGCGCCAGATCAAGGCCGCTTTCTGAATCTTTGAATCCGCCGCAACTCACCTGCACCCATGGCAGAAAGAAGCAGACCAAGACGAAAACCGCCGCGCTTAAAGTCACGCGCCTTGCTCTTTCCATTGCACTGCTCCTTGTTCCGCTGCGGCCCCGCCGATTACCCGACGCGCGGCGGCGCAGGTGACCGGATGTCTTTAGCGTTCGTGGCATCCATTTTCGTAACTGTCGAGTGTTGCGCCAAGCTCACACGTGCAGTTCCGCGCGGGTCTGAAGCAGGCGCAGGATGTGACTGCGCGAGATGATGCCGGTCAGATGTCCGTCTTGCAGTACCGGCAATTGGTTCACGTCTTCGCGCCCCATCAGTTCTAACACCTTTGCGACAGGCGTGCTCGGTTTGACCGTGCGGAGTTTATCCAACGGCCGCATCACCTCTCGCACCATTACAGATGACCACCGCTCACGCTCAATCTCTTTGATCTCGTGCGGCGTGACAAGACCGACGGCGCGACCACTCTCCTCGACGATGAAGCAGCGCTGCCCGGTGCGCAGGAGGTGTCCATCAACGAAGGCTTGGAGATTAGCTTGGCCCTCAACCACAGGGTAGTCGCGCGTCATTACGTCACCGACCCGTGCGCCGCGCAGCGATTCTGTGATCTCCACCTGCGCGTAGCTGGCGCGCGCTGCCTCCAACAGAAACCAACCGATGAAGGTGAGCCACAGGCCGCCGAACCCTGCGCCGCCGAAGAAACGCATGATGCCGAAGACGATGAAGGCGAAGGCGACGAACTGGCCCACGCGCGCGGCGATGCGGGTCGAACGGGCGGCATCGCCCGTCGCCCACCAGATGACGGCGCGCAGTACGCGCCCGCCGTCGAGCGGAAAGCCCGGTATCAGGTTGAAGAGCGCCAGCCCGATGTTGATGACGCCGAGCCACATCAGCATCGCCGCGAGCGGCGTATGCGGCGCTACGGCGAGCGACCAGCCGAGCGCCCACGCTAAACCCAGACAGACCGCGCCGATCAGTATGCTCGCAATGGGGCCGACCAGCCCTATCCAGAACTCTGTCTTGGCGTCGTTGGCCTCTTTCTCGATGAGCGCGATGCCACCGAGGGCAAAGAGCGTAATCGAGCGGACAGGCAGACCGCGCCCTTTGGCCACCGCCGCGTGCGACAACTCGTGCAGGAGTATGGCCGTGAAGAAGAGCAGCCCCGTGACTAGGGCCGTGGCCCAGATGACCGGTGCGCCCCACTTCGGGTTGGTTGTATAGAACTGACCGACGAGCGAGAGCACGACCAAGAGCGCAATGATTAACCAACTATAGTGCAGGCCGATCTCAATGCCGAAGATGCGCCCTAACTTGATCTGTGCTTGCATGGTTTCCCCTTAGGTAGATAGCGGGACGACATCCGCACCAACCGTAAGCACGCGGACCGTCATGCCTAGCGGCCATGGCCGTGCCGCAACATCCGCGATGCTCTGGGCGGAGACAGGCGGGACTTATATGGATAAGTTCGAAAGGTTTTATCCTCTGACCCCGAGCAGTCGGTCGTACTCTTCCTTCAACACCCCCGTAGCATTCGCATGAGGTAGCTTCCAGTCGCTGCCCGTCAACGATGCTGAGCTGCCCGCGGCTGGTGCTGATGATGCCCATATCTTGGAATTCGCTGGCCAGCTCGGTGACCGATGCGCGGCGCACGCCCAGCATCTCCGCGAGAAACTCATGCGTCAGGTGCAGTGAGTCCGACTCGATGCGGTCTCGCGCCTCCAAGAGCCAGCGCGCGAAGCGCTGCTTCGTGTGATGGAGGCGATTGCACGCCGCGTTCTGTGAGATTTGCGCGACGAAGGCTTGCGTGTATTTGAGCATCACGTCGCGCATCTCTTTATTGCGGTCGAACTCTGCGCGCAAAGGGTCGGCCCCGATCCTCATGGCCTCGCCCGGTATCTGCGCGACGTACTCGGTCTGCGTCGTCTCGCGGCCGCCCATGAAGGCGTTGATGCCCACCACCTCGCGGTTGCCGATGACGCCCGTCTCGGCAGTCTTCCCCGCGCCCATCGTGACGGTGACGGAGATCAGGCAATCGAGTGGAAAATAGAGGTTGCGGATCGTCTCACCGGGGCGGTGGGGCACCTCGCCGCGGGAGAACGAGAGCCGCTCCAAGTCAGGCGCGATCTTTTCATAGACACTGCGGGGCAGTGCGTTAAGCAGCAGGTTTTCTTTAGTCATAATGGATTACTCAAAGAACAATGATGCCACCGCACCCTAGCCGAGCGGTTGCATAACCTATCCCGTCACCACTAAAAATCACTCGGCACCTTTCAGGTCGGGCTGCTCGCTCTCCCCAAATTCAGCGCCCGCCGCCATTACCTTCACCCCGGCCAAGTCAACGAGCGTGCCCGACGGCCCTTCCCAATACTCGGCCTGCGTAACGCTAATCCAGAGCAGGGCCAGCTCCGGGTCTTCGAGTCCGTCGGGGAACCATGCTTTCAACTCCGGCGACCAAAACTGCTCCATCTTCGCACGGTCGCGCAAGATGCGCGCCAAGCCAGACATCGAGACGTAGCGCCCGTCTTCCGGCGCGGCGTAAGAGACGCAGACGTGGCGGTCGCGCTCGATCTCGCCGACTTTGGGCGAACCGGCCCCGGTGAAGAAGTAGAGGTCGCCGGCGAACTCGGCGTCCAGCGTCCGCATGGGGCGGCTGCGCAACGTGCCGTCGTCCTCGGCAGTGGTCAGCATCGCAAACTCGATCTCCTTAATCATCTCCCAGAGCTTCCGGACGTTCTCTTCGTGCTTCTCGTGTGTTGTCATTGATGTCTGCTCCTCCCGCTAAGGCTTAGCCATGATTTCTCTCAGATGATGAGTGTCTGCTCCTCATGACCGCTGCCGCCCCAATCATTTCCGGGCTGCTGCCCGTTTGAGCAACTCGACAATGGCCGCATGCCCCTTCTCGGCCGCTAAGTCCATGGCGGTCGCGCCGGTCGAGACGTAGCGCCCGCTCACGTCAGCGCCCTTGTCGAGCAATAAGCGGACGATCTCTTCGTCGCCACACGAAGCGACCAGCATCAAGGCCGTCCCGCCATCGTTTGCCCTCACGTTCACGTCCGCCCCACTCTCCAGCAGCACTTTCACCGTCCCGTGATGCATGTTGATGACGGCGAACATCAGTGCCGTCCGGCCTTCGTCGTCCTGCGCGTTCACGTCCGCGCCCTTTGCCACTAAATCTTTGACGGCCTCTGTGTCGCCCGCGAGCGCCGCACACATTAAAGGCGTATGCCCTTCTTTGTGTGCTTCAGCCGCACTCATCTGGGCGCGTGTCGGCATAACTCACCTCCCTTCAGTTTCCAAATGCTTTAGGCCTTCTCAATGTGCATGCGTTCGTCAGTTCAACTATGCGCGCGCATGGCGGCCTGTTTTTTTCGCGAGCGCGCTGATGAGTTCGTCGAACGACTTGGCGAACGAGGCCACGCCTTCGTCCTGCAACTCCTGCGTGACCTGCCGGAGACTGATGCCCACTTCGGCCAGACGGCTGAGCGTCTCCCGCGCTTCGTCGAGTCCCGCCTCGAGCCGCGGCGCAACCCGCCCGTGCTCGCGGAAGGCGTCAATCGTCTGCGGCGGCAGCGTGTCCACCGTGTCCGGCCCGATGAGCGCTTCGACGTAATAGGTGTCCGGATAATCAGGGTTCTTCGTGCTCGTCGAAGCCCAGAGCAGGCGTTGCGCGCGCGCCCCTGATGACCGCAACTGCTGCCAGCGTTCGTTCGCGCCGAAGAGTTCTTTGTACTTCTGGTACATCATCTTCGCGTTCGCAATCGCCACGCACCCTTTGAGTGATTGCAGATGCTCACGCGCCGCCGCATCGCTCGTCGCTTCCAGTTTCGCCGCCAGCAGCTTGTCCACCTTCGTGTCCACGCGGCTGACGAAGAGGCTGGCGACTGAAGCGATCTGCTCGATTGGTTGTCTGGCTGCGACGCGTTGTTCGAGGCCGCGCAGGTAGGCGTCTGCGACCTGCTCGTAATTCTCCAGCGCGAACATCAAAGTGATGTTGATGTTGAGGCCGTCGGCGAGGAGTTGGGCGATGGCGGGAATGCCGGCCGGTGTGGCTGGCACTTTGATCATCAGGTTCGGGCGGTCAACGCGCGCGTGCAGCCGCTTTGCCTCGGCAATCGTGCCGGCGGTGTCGTGCGCCAAGTGCGGGCCGACTTCGAGACTGACGAAGCCGTCAGCACCGTCGCTCGCATCATAGACGGGGCGCAACACGTCGCAGCCGCGCCGTATATCTTCGGTCGTTAACTCTTCGTAGATGGCCGTCACGTCCTTGCCCGCGCTGACCGCCTGCGCGAACTCCTCATCGTAGCTGCTGCTGCCAGTGATCGCCTTCTCGAAGATGGTCGGATTTGACGTGACGCCGCGCAAGCCGTCCTCTTCGACCAATCGCGTGAGTCCGCCCGACGTGATGAGTTGGCGCGTGATGTTGTCGAGCCAGAAGCTCTGCCCGTATTTTTGTAGTTCGACCAACGGATTATTCTTCATGATTACTTTCCCCCTACTTATGGATTGAAGCTCAAACGATATCAGCGCCCCGACTTTCATCGTACTCGCTCATTAACATCTTGATCAGGTACTGCCAGCCTGTTCAGCCCCGGACTTCTGGCGCACCACCTCAACCGAGCAGGGCGCGTGACTCACGACCGATTGCGCCACGCTCCCCAAGAGCCAGCGTTTCAGCCCCGTATAGCCGTGCGAGCCGACGACGATCAGATCGGCGTCCCACTCCTTCGCTTCATCAACGATGACCGAGCGTGCGTCGCCATAGCGCACGGTCGTCTCCGCCGTGAGGCCGCTGGCCCGCAGCGTTTCAGCCAGCCCGGCTGTCAATCGCTCGGCGTGTGTCATCAACTCTTGCCGGGCACGTTCGAGGCTACCGCCGGCGTCGTACCACAACTCGGCGGCCGGCGGGGTGACATCCTCAACGGCCGACAGCACACGCACTACTGTGCCGGCCGGCCACGGGCGTGCAGTGACTGCTTCGGCAGCATCCGCCGAAGACGGTGAGCCATCAACGGCTAAAACTATCTTCATGGTCCCTCCTCGCGCCAAGTTATGGCCGAGCAGCACAAAAGTCCAAGTTCAGCGGGCCGCCCGACCTCTCACTTCCGGCAATTGGCCCGTGAAACGATTACAGGCGGCACGAGGGGCGCAGGCGTTCCCGGCGGTACAGGCAACGGCTCAGGCGGCGCGGGCGCGGGGGATGGCTCTGGCGGCTTTGGTATTGGCGGGAGGGGATCGGTCGGCGGCAGTTCTGGTAATGGATCAGGCGGACGTGGCACAGGCGGAATGGTATCCGGTGGCAGAGGATCAATGTCCGGCCGCTTCATATTTATTATCCTCATCAAGTTCAGGCCTTCCTTGTTCTGGTACTCACGCGCTCTCGAAAGTTAATCGCTCGCCGTAAGCTGCTTCGGTGAACGCTTCAATCGCCGCGCGCAGCTTCATAATGGGGAATTCCATCTTCCCCGTGTCGGTTTCGCCTAATCCGAGCCGGTCTGCTTCCCACAGATGCCGCACGGCTTGCACGTTGAAGCCGAGCAGCTTGGCCCCAACGACATCTGCCGCCAACGCGTCGGTGCTGGCGATGACCAGTCCGGTTTCGACCGCGTGGCCGCCGAGCGGCCCTGACGCAATCATGGCCGGATGACCTACAGTAATGGCTAGGTCAATCGGAAAGCGCTTCGCCATCGCGGCGATGAACGAATGCATGTCCTCGTAAAACTCATTTTCATGTTCCTGCTTCGAGCGTGGATGCCCGTAGTAATCTGCCGCCGGATAAGACATGGCGATATTTTTCAGCGCCAGCGTCACTGTAGCCGTCCGGTGTAGCTTCAGTTGATTGACTGCGATCAGCGTCTCATATTCAAGCACACGCGGGTTCACCATCACAGACTTCTGTGGCCCCTTCACATCCGCGCTCGGTTTGTATTCCAATTCGACTGACTCGAACGGCGGGCAGTTATGATCGAAGAAGGTAGCGCCCTCCTCTTCGACCACCTCCATCAGCCCCGCGACGCGGAACACCTCGTCAGTTTCGGCCGCGCCTGCGCCGCCCGTGACGACCAACTCGCGCGGGCCAAACTGTTTGAGGTGACGCAGCACCGCCCGCAGAGTGTCAGGCTGCGTGACGCCGGTTTTATCCTCCGCGGACGCCCATGTGTCGTTCGGTTTCACAGCGACAAGTTTGCCGCCGATGAGCGGTTTGAGATCGATCTGCTCTAACGCTTCCGCGATGGCTTTCTCGATCTGCTCGTTCTGCGTGATAACTACGCTTGCCATCTGTTACTCTCTTGATTAAACGGAATACGGCAGTGCCACTCTTCTCTTTACGTTTATGCGTGATCTTTAACTTCGGTCACACCAGCTTGGTGCGCGCAATTGGCGCAACAGTAGAAGGTGTTTTTGGCCTCAATGCCGTGCCCTATGATCTTGCACCCACAGTGGTCGCAGACCGGGGCGAGCTTATGAATCGCGCACTCGAAACTGTCGAATATGTGGCTCGCGCCGGCAGTAATAACTTCAAAGGACAGGTAATAATCGTTGCCGCACACTTCACACTTTGCCATCTCACTTCTCCTTGTGTAGTCGTCTTACCACGGCTGACCCGGTTGTTGTCGAGTCACCGTCCTTTTGAGCAACTCAACGACGGCGGTGTAACCCTTCTCCGCCGCGAGCATCACGGCGGACTTGCCCGTCGTGACGAAATTCCCGTTCAAGTCAGCACCGCTATTTAGCAGCGCCTGCACGATCCGAGGGTCGCCGCAGGAGGCCGCAAGCATCAGGGCTGTTCCTCCATCGTTAGCCTTGACATTCACGTCGGCACCCCAGTCCAGCAACACTTTCATCGTCTCGTAATGCATGTTGATAACTGCGAACATCAGAGCGGTGCGACCCTCACCGTCCTTCGCATTCACGTTTGCGCCTCTCGCAAGCAATGCCTTTACGTTCTTAGTTCGACCATCAAGTGCCGCGCACATCAAAGCTGAATGATTTTGCCTGTCTCTCTCAAAAACACTTCCCCATGTGCGCTGCATAAATCCCCCATTCGCGCCATCAGATTTCGCCTAGCGGTAAGTGTTATCGGGTGATAAGACTTTCCGATTGCTGACTGCCGTTAGCGCATTCACCAATAGACTCCGCCTATAGCTCGGCAGTGGTAGCCAAGACCTGAGCGCCGCTACCCGACCATCTTGAGAAAACCTTACTGTCTATCTTCGACTAACCACCCGTCGCCCTAGCCTTAGAGATTTCCTCGACCACCTCGGCAGTCTTCTTAGGCTGATTGATACGCGTCGCGACATCGGCCTGCGCGATGATGCCGATAATCCGGTCGTTATCGGCCACGACGGGGATGCGCCGCTCTCCGTCGTGGCCGCCGCGATGCAGATGTTGCGGTCGGTAATCATGCCGATCACTTTACCACCGTCATCAACGACGGGTAGCGTTCCGCAGTTGCCATCCCACATCTGCATCGCGGCGGCGGCCAAATCGGTGTCAGGCGTACAACTGAACGTCCTTGGTCATCACTTCACTTACTTTCATGCTCCACGCTTCTTTATTTGATTTATGGTGCGGCGCGCTTTTCTCGCCCTGCGGCTTGCGCGAGTAGGTCATGCACCTCTTCATCCGTCGTTTGCGAGAAGTCCTTGTACCAGAGACCGACGGCCTGAAACGGTTCGGGCGTGACGGCGCACACCACTTCATCCACTTCGGCGCGGAACTCATCGCAGGTCGCAGCCGCCGCGACGGGCACGGCGACGATGATCTTTGCAGGCTGTTGCTTTCGCAGTGCAGCAGCGGCGGCACGCATTGTTGACCCCGTCGCCAACCCATCATCCACGAGAATCACCGTGCGCCCGCGCACGTCTGGCGCGGGCCGGTCGTCGCGATAAAGCTGCTCACGCCGCGCCAACTCCCTCTGCTCTTTCGCTGCGACGGCATCAATCACTTCATCGGGGATATTGATGTAGCGCATCACGTCTTCGTTGAGGACGCGCACGCCGCCCGTCGCAATCGCGCCCATCGCCAGTTCTTCATGACCGGGCACGCCGAGTTTGCGCACCAGAAAAATATCCAACGGCGCATGGAGAGCTGCGGCCACTTCAAAAGCGACGGGCACGCCGCCACGCGGCAGCGCCAGCACCAGCACGTCCGCGCGGCCGGCATACGCCTCAAGCTCTGCGGCTAATCTCTTGCCTGCTTCGGTTCGATCTCGATAAATCATGCTGGTTTCTCCTCTTGCAGCGTAGCTACTGCTTAGCGCCTTCGTTCCGATTACACAGCATCCATTGCAATAATCGTCATCTTGTCTCTTAACCTGTCGCCGTGCTTGCTTGCGGTTGTAAGTATCGTTTGAACCATTCGGCGGCAAGCCGCGCCACCTCTTCCAGCGTGCCCGGTTCTTCAAACAGGTGTGTTGCGCCGGGCACGATCTTCAGTTCTTTCTCGCACCGCAGCCACGCATAGGCTTCCTCGTTCATCCTTATTACCGGCTCATCGAAGCCTCCGACAATGAGCAGCGTCGGCGACTGCACACGCTTGAGCGCCTCGCCGGCAAGGTCGGGGCGGCCTCCGCGCGAGACGACCGCGCCGACCTCTTCGCCGATACGGGCAGCCGCCACGAGGGCCGCGCCGCCGCCCGTCGAAGAGCCGAAGTAGCCGACGCGCAAGTGCCCGGTGCCCTCTTCTCCTTTGAGCCAGTTGGTCGCGTCCACCAGTCGCTCGGCGAGCAGTCCGATGTCGAAGCGCAGATGACGAGTCCGCACGTCCACTGCCTCTTCTTCCCGTGTGAGCAGATCGAAAAGCAGCGTGCCGACGCCCTGCGCGCGGATCGTGCGTGCGACCGCCTGATTGCGCGGGCTGTGGCGGCTGCTGCCCGATCCGTGCGCGAACAGGACAACGCCGGTTGCGCCCACCGGGACATTTAATTCACCTGCGAGCATGGCCGCGCCTGCTGGAATTTGTACGTCGCGTGCCTGTGCCGTTCCTGTCTGCCCTTTCTGATCCATGTCAGCCTCCGTTCTTACTTGCAGCGCTTCAAGTTTCAAGGCCTATCGGCAATAACTTTCCGTCAGCTTGCGGAAGTGATAGCCCATCGCGGCCAGTGTGACCGCGTGCGCGAAGTTGCTACGATGGGCGGTGACCGCGCGTTGCAGGTAGCGCCAGAACTCCACCCGCGCGCGGTCGCGCACGCCGAGCGTGAGGATGATGCGCATAAAAGCCGTCAGCTCGTTGATGAGACCGCAGTTGCGCGGCTCCGGCGTCGGCGTCAGACGCGACAGACATTCAAGCGCCCGCCGGTAGTATTCCGCCGGGCTGTAGATTGTGCGCAGTATCCGCTGATAACCTTCGATGAGACGCGCCGTGTCCATGCGTGGGATGAAGTTCAACGAACCGTCCGTGTTATTCCCCGTGCTCTCTTGCAGGAGTCGGCCCTCGCGCTCCAAGCGGCGCCAGAGTTGCGTGTTCGGGAGTGCCGTCAGCAAACCGACCATCGCGAGGGGGATGGCGCTCTCGCGGATGAAGTTGATCTGCCGCTCGAAGATGTCTTCCGGATCGTGGTCGAAGCCGACGATGAAACCGGCCATCACTTCCAAGCCGTAAGCCTGAATCTTCCGCACCGACTCCAGCAGATCGCGCCGTGTGTTCTGCCCCTTCTGCGCCTCCTTCAAGCTCTCTTCGACCGGCGTCTCGATGCCGAGGAAGACGCGGCGGAAGTTTGCGCGCCGCATCAATTCCAACAGCGCGTCGTCTTCCGCGAGGTTCACGCTCGCTTCGGTGATGAAGGAGAAAGGCTGCTTATGACGCTCCGACCATGCGATGAGATCGGGCAACAGGGCACGGACGTTGCGCTTGTTGCCGATGAAGTTGTCGTCCACGATGAAGACCAGCCCGCGCCAGCCCGTCGCGCGGAGCACATCCAACTCGGCGAGCATCTGCGCGTTCGTCTTGGTGCGCGGGACGCGCCCGTAAATCTCGATGATGTCGCAGAACTCGCAACTGAAAGGGCAGCCGCGCGAATACTGCACACTCATCGCGTTGTAGCGGTTGAGTTCGGTCAGCCGGAAATGCGGGATGGGCGTCGCGGTCAGCGCCGGTCGCTCGGTGGCTTCATAGACGTGCCGCGCCGCCCCGCGCTCCAAGTCGCGGACGAACTCCGGCAGTGTCATCTCCGCCTCGCCGATGAAGATGTGGTCGGCCGCGTGCAGGTGCTCTGCGCCGGTCGAGACATACGGCCCGCCGACGACCACGCGCTTGCCCCGCGCCTTGCACAGCGCGACGACGTGCTCCAGCGAATCACGTTGCACGATCATCGCGCTCAAGAACACGATGTCGGCCCACGCGATGTCTTCGTCCTTGAGCCGGCGCACGTTCATGTCCACCAATCGCCGCTGCCAGCTATCCGGCAGCAGCGCCGAGACGGTCAGCAGCCCCAGCGGCGGGAAAGCCGAACGCTTGCCGTTGAATGCCAGTGCGTGGCGAAAGCTCCAGTAGGTGTCCGGGAACTCCGGGTAAACGAGCAAAGCTTTCATCCTCTTACCCCTTCGTTAAATCGCCGACCACGCTTGCATCGATCAGGCGGCGCGCTCCCGTGCCGTCCGCTCTGCCGGGGTCTCGATGAGGACGGACATTTGTGCGCACGTCCGTTGCCCCACAGACGCCGAAGCCTGCGGAGACTACCGGCGATCATCTTCAGTCAGCTTCCGCCCGCGATGATCAATAGCTATCTTCCACCTGCTATTTCTTGGCGATGCGAATAATGGCTAAGATGAGTAGGATAACAGAGACGACACCTACGACCCAGCCGAAGATTCACCTCCAGCACACGCCGCCCATCGGCATCTGGATTGCACCGAAGTTGATCACGTGATTGCCCTCCTCGCATACAACTTACTTACGTGCCGCCCCCTTCTTAGTGCCTCCCTTTTTGGCCGCGCGCGTCTTCGCGGCCTTCTTCGCTGAAGCTGACCTTGCTGCCGCTGGTCGTGCGGCTGAAGCCCTGCCTCCGCGCGGCCCGCCGATCCGTCCGCCCTTCTTCGCCGGTGCTTTGTTGACCTTCTTACCGCGCCCTGAACCGCCCGGCTGCTTGCCGCCGCCGGTCATCTCGTTGACTGTCGCCCACGCGCGCCGCTCCGCTTCCTCTTCGGGCACGCCGCGTTCTTCGTAGCCCTCTTCTATGTGCTCTGCCTGCCGTTTCTGCTTCTCCGTGTACTTTGTTTTTTCTCCCCTCGGCATCTCCTCTGCTCTCCTTACGTTTTAGTGTTGGTTACAAACACTACTGCCTAGCATTGTCCGAAGCGCTGAGTACGACTCAGCGCACGCCAGCAACAGCTAGCTTAGGGAACGATTCCGAGGTAGTAAGCTCGATTCCGCGACTGCTAAAGAACCGACCTTACCAACGCATGGGAGGGGGAAATGTTTGGGGTACTCGGTGGCAGAGACTATAGCAAATAAAGTGCGTGGCGTACAGGTATATGTCTGATACCAGACAAATCGCGTGTGTTAAGCTGCCCGCCTAAATTTACCCCCCGACTTGTTGTACTAAAGAGCGCACCTCTCGCATCCGTGTCGGTTTTTTCCGGTGCCGTCCGCTGTTCTTGCGGCGAGCGGAAACTGAGGGTGCGATGATAATCGAGATGGCCGCGAGTATGGCTGCGACTTCTAACCTTTCGCTCAGAAACCGAATTCTTGCCGCCCTGCCCGCCGCAGAGTATGAGCGTCTCCTCCCCAACCTGAAGCCCGTCACGCTGGCATATAAGCAAGTCCTCTCCGAGCCGAACAAAACCATCCGGTACGTCTATTTTCCTAACGATGGCATCATCTCGATGCTCTCGACGGTGATTGACAGGACACTTGTTGAAGTAGGTCTGGTGGGGCGCGAGGGGATGTTCGGCATCCCTGTCTTCTTGGGGGCTAACTCGACGCCGCACCAGGGCATCGTACAGGTCGCGGGCAGCGCCGTGCGGATGAAGGCCAACTTGCTCAGGGAAGAGTTCAAGCGGGGCGGCAGGCTGCAAGACCTCTTGCTGCACTACACCCATGCGCACCTGATCATGATTTCGCAGACGGCAGTCTGCAACCGCATCCACGCGCTGGACGGGCGACTCAGCCGTTGGCTGTTGATGATCCACGACCGCGTGGACGGGGACGAATTCCTGCTCACCCATGACATCATCTCGCAGATGCTGGGCGCGCAGCGCACCGGCGTCACCGAGGCCGCCGGCCATCTCCAGAAGAAGCGGATGATCCGCTACAGCCGGGGCAAGATCGCGATCCTCGACCGCCAGGCGCTGGAAGAGATGGCGTGCGAGTGCTACTGGATCGTCAAAGAGGAGTTCGACCACTTAACGGGGGCGCGCAATTCCTCTTATTAACTCTCTCTCACCAGCCCCTCCTTACAGCCCAAATTGCTCGGAAGTCTTTTACATTCCGCTCAGATCAAAATAGCGTTTAAGCGAGAGTATTACTGGTACGTCTCCCCGAACAATCAGCAGTTGGCGGCGCAGATTCAATGTTGGTCCATATTAGGAAGGCTTAGTCGCGGGAGGGGAATAGCAACGAGCAATCATGTAGGAGAGCGAACCGCCGTTCGCTGCAAGCGACGGGCATGGCGGTTTCGCTTTTAGACTTCTGTGCCAACGCCTCTTTTCACAAGCCGAGTGCCCGGCCGAAACACACAACGAGTGCTCCATCCTGCACATCTAAATTTATGCGGGGCGAGCGAGGCCAGCAAGCACACTCGCCTCGCATCCTCGGCGGGTGTTGCCTTTTCGGTAATGCCCACAGAGTTTGGTTACCGGCTGTAGGCTAACTCCTACCGACACGGCACATTTACTAAATGAAAAAGATCCTCTTCTTATCTTCCGCAATCCTCTTTACAATGCTCCTCACAAGCACACGCTGGGCAGCCATTTCTGACGCAACTCACAGATGGGCCGGCGGCACCCTCTCGTACTTGAAAATGGCTCAGCTTTATGCGCGAGAGCCTGACCAGAAGCTTGTCATGCCCGTCCACACCATCCGCGTGGAGCAGGTACGGGATAGCTGGCACGCGCCGCGCGACGGCGAGCGTCTGCATGAGGGACAGGACATCTTCGCGAAACGCGGAACGCCCGTCTATTCGGCGACCGAAGGGTACGTGGTGCGGGTCGGAGAAACTAACTTGGGCGGTCAGACGGTCTCCGTTTTAGGAGCAGGAGGAAGAGTCTATTACTATGCACATCTGGATTCTTACGCGCCCGACGTAGCTGTGGGTGAATACGTCACCACGGAAACAGTGCTCGGCTACGTCGGCACGACAGGGAATGCGAAGAACACTCCGCCTCATCTTCACTTCGGCGTTTATACTCCCGCCGGAGCCGTCAACCCGCTGCCGCTTCTCACCAACAGGTCCTAAACAGGAATTTTTCAGATAACCGACGCGCTCGTAGGCCGCCACCTAATGTGAAAACATTTGAAATAAAAAGGTGTCAAGGCGGTAATAGGTTAGCTTGAGGGTTCAAGTGACTTGTAGTCATTAATTATAGGTGGAACTGAGTAGCGGCATCTTCGCTAGTTCAATCTTTCATCTTTCATATCTTGGACGCTTATCACCTTATTGTTCGCCGGGAAGGAGGGTTGAAGATGAGACTTTCGAGCGCAGCTTTCGCTGAGGGCGGGATGCTCCCGCCGCGATTCACGTGCGACGGCGATGGTGTTTCGCCACCGCTCGCGTGGGCGGATGTGCCCGACGGGACGCAAGGGTTCGCGCTTCTTTGCGAAGACCCGGACGCGCCTTCGGGCATGTTCACGCATTGGCTGCTCTACAATCTGTCTGCGGGCAGCCGCGAGTTGGCGGAAGATATACCAAAGGATGCGGTACTCTCCATCGGCGCGCGGCAGGGGACGAACAGCTTTGGTGATCTGGGCTATGGCGGGGCGTGCCCGCCGCGCGGCGACCGCGAGCACAGGTATATCTTCAAGCTCTACGCCCTCGATACAGACCTCGCGCTTGAGCCGGGCGTGCGGAGAGAGCAGTTGCTCGACGCGATCCGGGATCGCGTTTTGGCCGAGGCGCAACTGATGGGTAAATATAAGCGGTGACGCGACCGTAGCGTTATAAACTCACACATGCAAGCTCAGTCGAGTTGCTCAAAAACGCTCTGCACCGCTTCGGCTAGAGTCGGGTGGATGTGGACGGCGTCGCGGATGACCGTATAAGGCGCATCGGCGTTCATCAGGTCAACATAGAGGTGGACCATCTCTGCGCCTTCCGCCGCCAGCACCGCCGCGCCGAGCAGGCGCTTCGTCTCCGCGTCAACAATCACTTTGATGAAGCCTGCCGTCTCGCCGCTCTCTCTGGCCCGCCCGTTCTTCTTCATCTCGAAGCGCGCGACTTTTATCCGTCGCCCCTTTTCCCGCGCCTCACGCTCGGTCGGCCCGACGCGACCAAGCTGCGGGTCGGTGAAGATCGCATACGGCACGACGCGCTCGGTCGTGCGCGAGCCGTCGCCCGCGAACTGCGACAGCAGTACGCGGTAATCGTCCCAAGCCGTGTGTGTGAACATCGGCCCGCCCCGCACGTCGCCCGCCGCCCAGACGCCTGCGATGTTGGTCGCCAGCCGTTTGTCGGCTTCGATGATGCCGCGCTCTGAAACTTTCACACCGATTGTCTCAAGGCCCAAGTCATCAGTATTGGGCTGGCGGCCCGTGGCGACGAACAGATGTGAGGCTCTGATCTCAGTCGGGCCATCGTCGCCTGCTTCCAGTGCCAACGCCACTCCATCCTTACGTTCCTTGACGCGCGTTACCTTTGCCCGCAAGCGAAACTCAATTCCCTCCGCTTCGAGCAGTTGCTGTAGGGCGCGGGCGATATCCTCGTCCTCATGCCCCGCGACCTGCGCGGACTCTTCGATGACCACCACGCGGCTGCCCATCCGCCGATAGAACTGGCACATCTCAAGCCCTATGTAACCGCCGCCGATGATGGCGAGGCGCGTGGGCAACTCTGTCTGTGCAAGCCAATTTTCAGCGCAGATGAAGTCCACGCCTTCCAAGCCCTCAATCGGCGGGATGAGGCTGCGCGTGCCGGTGTCAATTACCACTTGCGCGGCCGTCACTTCGCTTGTGCCGATCCGCACGCGGAAGTGTCTGCCGGCTCGCCCGGCGAAACGAGCGTGCCCGTCGAGCAGCTTCGGGTTCTTCGTCTCCTCTAACCCTTTTCGCAGACCATTGCGGGATTCCAGCAAGATGCGCTCGGCGCGTCTGAGCACGGCGGGCAAGTCAACTGCAACACGCGGAATCTTCAGGCCGAACTCGTCGGCGCGGCGCGCCAGATGAGCGACCCGCGCCGAAGCGAGCACGGCCTTCGTAGGCGTGCAGCCGAAGTTGACGCAGGAGCCACCAAGATGATTTTCTTCGGCTAAAGCGACGCGCTGCCCGGCCTCAGCCAGCGCGTGCGCGAGCGGAATGCCCGCCTGCCCGCCGCCGATAATTAACACGTCATAATGTTTTTGTTCAGTCATGCTTGCCTGCCTTCATTGACGATGAAATGCGCGAGCCGAGTCGAGGCACGACGGCCAAGCGACGGGCTTCAACTGTCTCCGCGTCAGTGAAATCAGAACGTCGTCATTCGACAACAATCCGCCCGGTTAAAGTTGGCGTTAGCCGGCGTGCGGCCATAGGAGCAGGAGCAGCACGCCCGCCGCCAGCGCGATGGCGTAGAGCAGCCCGACCCTCGCCAGCAGTTGCCGGTGGCCGATCACTGCGATGGTGGCCGCCTTGAAAATCATGTTAGCCGACAGCGCCAAGATAATTAGTCTCCAGCCGATATCAGCATCGAGCCTGCTCGAGCCGACCAACTGCGCGGTGGATAGGGTGATGGCGGACATGCCGGTGAAGCCGGACAGACCGGCCACGACGTACATCCCTTGCTGCCCAAACCGCTCCTTCGCCGCCGCCACCGCAAAGAGCACCAGCGCATAGACCAGACCGAACAGTAGTGCCGATTTGAGGGCCGCCGGATTCTTCGGCTCCGGCAGTTCGCCCTTCTCTCTGCGCCCCCAGAACCATAGCCCCAGCGAGAGCGTCGCAAACAGCGCCAGCATCGAAAGGATCGGCGGGCCGGCCACGAGCAGAAAGGCCGGCGCGACGACGGCGATCTCAACGAGCAAGCGGATGGGCACCACACTCTCAGCGACGATGATGACGAGGGCCGCCGGTGCGCTGCCCTCCGGCTTGCCTGCTGTCCGCCGCGCGTAGCTCACAGCCGTTGCCGTGCTGGAGATGATGCCGCCGAGCACGCCGCCCAGCACCAGCCCGGCCTTTTCGCCCCAGAACTTGTACACGATATAGCCGCTCAGACTAATGCCGACGATCAGCACGACCATCAGCCAGACTTGCCGCGGATTGAGCACGGCGTACGGGCCGTAAGCTCTGTTGGGCAGCACGGGCAGGATGACGAGCGAGACCAACGCGAACTGCATGATCGCCTTCAGGTCTTTATCGCCGAGCCGGGCGGCGACGCCGTGCAGTTCTCCCTTGAATTGCAATAGGAAGGCAACGCCGCCGCCGATGGCAATCGCGATTCCTCTGTAACCCATCACCAAGTACGCGCCGACGCCGAACATCAGCAGGACAGCGAACTCTGTGGTCAAGCCCGGATCGTTGCGGCCCGCTTTAAGTTCGGCAACGTTCCCGACGATGACCATCGCGGCCACGGCGACAAAGCCTGCGGCGACGACGAGGCCGCCGAACGCCTGCGCCAGCAGCGCGCAGATCGTCCCCAGCACCGTCACTAACGGAAAGGTGCGCAAACCCGCCAGTTGGGTCGAGACGCTCTCCCGCTGCAAGCCGACCAGCAGCCCCAACCCTAACGCGATGCCCAGTTGCTGGAGCACAGAGGTGAAATCTATTGGCCCGTAGATTGGCTGCATTCGCTTCAAGTTACTGAAGAATCGTTATAATGCTTACCCCACTAATACAACGTGCAGCAGGCTGTCGCCAGTCGCTACGCACCACGTTCGAGCATTGTGTGGCTGTGCACTATACACGAGCGCAGGAGGTGCTGAATAATGTAACCACCTGATGGCACGGGTGCTGACACAAATTCAGGAGGGCTGAGGGCGTGGACGACAAGTTCTTGCGTATCGTGGACGACGGCACGGGGCCGTGCGCGCTGTTTGAGCACGCGCAGGCGGGCGCGGGCGACCGCGTGTTCGCGCTCCGCCGCGACCTGCTCAGAGCGCGTTTGGCGGAGCGGCAACGACAGATGCTTGATACGACCGAGGAGGAGCGGGCGCTCGCAAGCCTTGACCGCGCACTCGAAGAGGCCGCCCGCTGAAGCCGAAATCGAGTTGAGCAAATGAGAGCACCGAATCCGACGCTAGCTGCCATCTTTCGCCTGTTACCTGTCAGTGTGTCGGGCGACGACCTCAAGGGCGTGAGCAAACAGGTGCGGCGGGGGACTTTTCCAGAGCGATGATGCGCCGCCCGTTCGTTGTGCGAGGTAATGTTTTGACTTCCACACCGCACGCGCGTAAGTTCGGCGCAAGACGCTTCAGTGCGCCGCTAAGGGCGCGGCGTCCTTAACCAGCGTTCCAACTGGCAATACTCTCCGGCGCGCATATTCAGTTCTTCCAAAAGCTCGCCCGCCGAGCCGCGCCATGCTCCAACCTCTGCGACAAGTGAAAGCACCATTAACGAAATTGGCGAGGCTTCAAGTGCAAGTTCGTTTGCCGATGTGCGGTTTGTGGTGTAGGCAGTAAGGAACGCGCCCGAAGGGCAATCAAACGCGGACTCTGCGGCCACAGCGAAGCACGCGAAATCTGCCATTATGGCAGAGCAAGCATTACATTTCTTCAAAAAGCCACCTGAGAAGGTAGCCGCTTTGATCAAGCTAGTGAATTGCTTACCGTCAGACGTGGCTCTCCGGCACGAAATCAGCCCAGAAATCTTACGCGCGCAACTGAAAGCTAGTACCGCTCAGGATGGCTTAAATGAAGATCGGACGATAGTGGATTTAATTGAAGATAAGGCTGGCTCTTTGCCAGAAGAGCTAGAGCTTTATGTTCTTCGGGGTTATTGGGAAGGCGGCAAGTCACAAAAGAGCAGTTTCGATTTAGTCAAAGAAGACGGGGTTATTGAAAGGTATCAACAACTCTGGGATGCGTGTCTGACCTTGCGCGCCATTGCACAGCATCCCGATAAAGATAAAGCACCTGCCTCTGGATTCTCCACCCCTCACATGATGCGCCTGTGTTTCTGGAAATTGATTCTGAAGGAATGTTGCGCGACGTGAAAACGCTTTTCTTTCAAGTCGTCGAAGATGAAGATGTCGAAGCGCGCCGCATCCGTGAATGTCCAATTTGCCAGCGTATCTTTTGGGCAGGTCGGCTCACCATGCAGGGCTGCTCCCCGCGCTGTGCTAATACGTTTCGCGTGCGTCGCCATAGATACAGAACTAAAGAAGAAAAGGCTGAGCACAAGTTTCGCCGCGTAAGGCGCGAAATCAGTAAGCAGAAGGAAGCGCAAAAAGGCCGGCAATCAGTAAAGAAGCCGGTAAAGAAAGAAGATAAGTAATCGTTATTGCGGGGGACGGAGAACAAGGATGCGCCTCTATAAGCGTAACAATACGTGGTGGCTCGATGTGAGCGTAAACGGGCAACGGTTTCGTTTGAGCCTTGACACAACAGACAAGCGCACCGCTCGCGCCCTTGCCAATAAGAAGATCGCACAAGCCGAGCAAGGTGCTTCAGGACACTACGTACAGCGCGTATTCGTTCCTGAAGTTGTAAACACAATCCAAAGCGGCTAGAGAAGTCGCTGTAACGACACAAGAAGCGAGTAAAGTATAGGCGTAGTCTGCCAAAAGTCTGCCAAAATGTTTCAATAGCTTGTGTGCGCAGATAACAATCGGCCGTCATTATCAAGAACCCTTTTAGCATGCTCGGCGCGTTGAGAAATGCGCGGTTTAATGACGAGGCGATCCGCCAGTTACAATTCAACTATGATCGCCAAGTTGTGCATCATTGCCCAAGCCGCGTCAAAGCTTGCACGCGGCAGCGTCCGCTCTCCTAGAAGCGGATCATAGACCGCGACACTAGCCCCGCTGAACTCCAAGATGATGAAAGCCTGCTCGCCCTTTATACCATCAATTGGCAAGATGTTGACGAAGACAATAGGGTAAGCAGACCGACCGACGAGAGTGGCGAGTTCATGTGCCGAGAGAGTGTGCTTGGTCGTTACCGTGAAGCCTAAACGGCGGGCCGCGTCCACCGCCTTGACCGCGTCAGTACCGAACGGCGTGCAATCACAGAGGATGCGTAGTTCGCTCTCCGCTACGTCGAGGCCCAAACCGGCCAGCACCATGCGCAAGGCACGCCGGGACACAAGAGGGGGAGTCTCTTGCTTATAAAAAGGCGGCCTCGACGCAATCGCGGTGCGCATCGTAGAGCCGTTGCGCACTTTCCCTCATGTCGTCCAACGTGGTGTGGGAAACAACAGCTTCTGAATTTGCGCTGATGAGAATCTCTCCGACTGCGCCGAGCGAGCCGACGAAAGGGTAGGACAGGATCATCGGCACGTGCCAGAACTCATTGGCGGGGTTGAGTTGAGGCTGGTCAGCGGTAAAGCGGTCCGGCAGCCGGTCGCTGAGGAAGAGGTTGGCTGCGGCCTGCGCTTGCAGCGCCGTCACCTGCGGTGGTGCTGTTTTCGTGGCCATATCGCCTACCCGCTCGCGGACGTCTCCCAGTCTTCGTTTAGTAGTTCGGTGAAAGGTTCTCTGGTTTTGAGTACGTCAATAATTTGTTCATACTTTCCGCCAGCAGCCCAATCACCTTTTTCTTCTTTGAGCTTAGATAAAAGGTCTAATAGCTCTGTGGTGGTCTTGTTCTCCATAGAGTTTTGACTTTCTGTTGTTCTAGTTGTGAAGGAACAGGATTGAGAGAGAGCGGTACAGTGAGGGTTTAGCCAGCCCCATTGTATTTATAGCCGCAAGGTGCTGATACGACTTAATGTGTCGGGGCGAATGCGCGCAGCTTGGTCAACCCCCGCTTGGGCGTCCCGACGGATATAGGCTCCTTGTATCGAGCGTCGAGGCCGTCCAGTAACATTGGCCGTATGCCCGTGCCATATAGAACCGTCGTAGATGATGATTGAACCCGCTCGCCCGGACGCCAACACTTGCCCCTCGTGATCTGTTGTCGAGTCCTGCATCGCGTCGGTCGGAGCGTGGGGCCAGAAATGTGAACCCGGCACGAACCGAGTCGCGCCATTGTCGGACTGAAAGTCATCCACCATGATGATAAAGCCCACCATCGGCCAACCGTCTTGAGACCTGAAGTCTGCGTGAAGAGCCTGCGCTGGTGAGTATGGCAGCACAATCCGCGCGTGCATGGTACTGAGCTTGAATGGCTGGCGGATGACATTGCAACAGGCGGCTAATAGCGGCCCGTAGATGTAGGGTCCGTCGAATTCAGGTCCACGATTAACGAAGTCGTTAACGCGGATACTCGGTCTACCGATCGAGACATCATCAGGATGCGCAGCCGAAACGGCTAAATCGTAGGCCGCGGCGAAACCGGAAAGCTCGTCCTGCACGAGCGGCCCCGCCATGACAACAAATCCTGCGTCTCGCAGTTGCTCGGCCACACCTTCCGGCAACTTGTAATCCGCAGTTATCTCGCTGAACTATTCGTCCATGTGTAGAGGCTCATCCTGCCGTTTTCTTTATGAGCTTTGCCATCGGAATATCTGGTTTACCAAATCCGTTTGCATCTGGAATAATACCGACCACTTCAAAACCCGCCTTCCGGTAACTCAAACGGATGCTGCCGCAGATTTTCTATAGCTCGGACGTTATCCAAAACTCCCGGATAGAGGTCAATTCCTCCAATGGATGTCCGGCCATCCTCGTCATCCGCGCCTAAGAGAATTGTGTGACCTCCCCGCTCGGCAACTTCTCTTTCAAAGCCCGACACTAACGCTCTCCCCACTCCCCGCCTGCGACAAGCCTCGCGGACGACCAAAGGATGAAGCTCCCAAACATTCCCGCCGTATTGTTTTCAGAAGTGAGATTGATAATTCTTATCATAACGTCAGTTCGATATAAGGAACTGCTCTTTGACACTAACATTCAACGATGGCTTCTTCTCGCGCCATGAGTAGGCGATCAGCCCCGCCGCCACGTTGCCAAGGAAGTTCCACAATGAGCGGTGGC